>Ga0351859_1013_pt1 | contig 47012 bp, 26 predicted proteins | sample BONcelFGM3001D11_FD_206789 | JGI IMG/M metagenome (GOLD analysis project Ga0351859, IMG submission 206789) | Enriched cells from coal bed in the Powder River Basin, Montana, United States - BONCAT cells FGM rep2 HSBNCT.FGM.300.1.D11 ... | reverse complement strand
GGGCGGTAAAGGAACTGTTTGGATTGATGATTTACGCTTTGAACCATTGGCTGAAGAAGTTACCGTTTATCCAAGTCCTACAATAACGGCAAAATCTACTTTTAAGGAATATTCGACAAAGAATATTCTGGATCAGACACTTTCGACCTATTGGTTGAGTGAGGGATCAAAAGGGCAGGAGTTACTGGTTGATTTCAATGGGAGGCGTGAATTTGGAGGAATGCAGATTCATTGGTTAGGCGGACATCATGCTGAGACGTTTGAAGTGCTTTTATCAGATGATGCGAGGCAATGGGAGAAAGTTTATGATGTGAAAAAAAATCAGTCAGATGTTAGTTTTATTCGCTTGCCGGAAGCTGAAGCAAAATATATGAGGATTGTTTTGTCTAAGAGCTTCAACGACAAAGCTTTTGGGATCAGCGAACTTAAGTTTATCGACCTTAAAAGTTCAATGACACTGAATGATTTTCTTATTACAACTTCAAAAAATTCCCCAAAGGGAAACTATCCGCGGTATTTTTCAGAGCAAGCATCTTTCTGGACTGTTAATGGTGTGAATAATGATGTGAAGGAAGCCATGATCAACGAGGACGGAATGGTTGAAGTGGACAAAGCAGCATTTTCGATCGAGCCAATGCTTAAGATAGGCAATAGTCTTTATAACTGGACGAATGAAAAATCGGAGCAATCACTTGGAAAAAATAAGGATAATACTGATTTTGAGTTTGTCCCAACATCTTCATGGATATGTGATGAAATCAGTTTTTCGACAGGTATTACTGCGAGTGGTGTGGCAAATCAAAGCTCTCAACTTGAAATCAATTATGTTTTAAAGAACCAATCATCTAAAGCTAAAGAAGTAGAATTGTTTCTTTTGGTCAGACCATTTCAAGTAAACCCTTACTACCAGTTTTTAAACATGGCTGGTGGCGCTGGAAAAATTCAATCAATAGCCGAATCTGAAAATGGCTATATTACTGTTGATGATAGAGTTATACTTCCTCAGAAGAAGTATTCTTCCTTTGGAGCTGCAGGTTTTGACGATGGAAACATTGTAGACATGATACGCAGTGGAAAAATGCCAGATAGTAAAACTGCTTATGATATTCACGGACTTGCCAATGGCGTGATGAAGTATGTTTTTTACCTTGAACCTGGACAAGAAGAATCTTTTTTTGTTGTTGTTCCGTTTTATCAGCAAAGTGGGATCAATCTGCCTACCCCTGAGTCAGTAGCAAAAAGTTCCAAATCCTCAATAGATTTTTGGAAAGAAGAAGTGGGGCACATTCATTTTAATTTGCCGGAATCAGCAAACCAGATCATCAATACCTACAAGGCCAATTTAGCTTACATACTTATTAACAGGGATAAAGTTGGAATTCAACCCGGATCGCGCTCTTATGAAAGAAGTTGGATTCGTGATGGTGCACTTACTTCTTCGGCATTACTGAAATCAGGAATTGTTGTTGAAGTAAAAGATTTTATTGATTGGTATGCTGATTATCAATATGAAAACGGAAAAGTTCCATGTGTAGTTGATGGAAGGGGTCCTGATCCTGTTCCAGAAAATGACAGTCATGGACAGCTTATTTACCTTATTCGCGAGTACTTCAACTTTACTCAGGATACTGCATTTCTAAAATCGAAGAACAAGCAGGTTATAAAGGCTGTTGATTACATTGAGACTTTGGTTAAAGAGCGTTCCACTGATCATTACAAATATGGAAACGACAGCATCAGAGCTCAATACGGCTTAGTGCCGGAATCAATCAGTCATGAAGGCTATTCAGCAAAACCAATGCATTCCTATTGGGATAATTTTTTCACTATTAAGGGTTTAAAGGATGCTGTTGAGATTCAGAAAATCCTGGGTGAGGAAGATCAATACAATCGGATAAAAAAAATCAGGGATACTTTTCAGGTAAATTTATACAATTCACTTGAGCTTGCCATGAAGTATAAAAACATTGATTACCTTCCTGGTTGCGCTGAATTAGGTGATTTTGATGCCACATCAACTACAGTGGCACTCACACCATGTAATGAATTGAAAAATTTACCTAAACCTCAGGTTTACAACACTTTCGATAAGTATTACACATTTTTCAAGAACCGCAGAGATGGGAATTTGGAGTGGGTGAATTATACTCCCTACGAAAACCGCCTTATTGGATCGTTTATTATTCTCGATCAACCGGAAAGAGCTCATGAGTTGATTGATTTTTTCCTTCGCGATCAGCGTCCACAAGGTTGGAATCACTGGGCGGAGGTAGTCTGGAGCGATCCAAGACATCCTGGTTTTATTGGTGACATGCCTCATACCTGGGTTGGCAGCGATTTTATAAACGCAATCAGGTCGATGTTTGTTTATGAGAATGAATATGATGAATCGCTTGTCATTGCATCCGCATTATACCAGGAATGGATTGATGCTCCTGAGGGTATGTCAGTCGAAAATCTACCAACTTATTATGGTGAATTATCCTATTCCATTAAAAATGATGATAATAGCTATACATTTTCAATTTCCGGAGACCTCAAACTACCAGCGAATGGTATAAAAATAAAGAACTTTAACGGATCGAAAACACCTTTGAAAGTGACGATCAACGGGGTCGAAAGCAAGGATTTCAGTGCAAATCACATCAGCGTTAAAAAATTACCAGCACAAGTAGTGATAAATTATTAACTAAAGTAAAACACACAACACCATGAATGAACCGGAATTAGTAGCGGAACACAAAACCAAGCCTCAGGACCGTATCAAATTTTCACAATTGGCAGCATACGGAGCAGGAGGAATAATTCCTATCGCGCTTTTCAATATTGCAGGAATTCTTGTTGGATTAATGGGAAATATTAGTCTTGGTTTGAGTGCCTTTTGGCTTGGAGCAATTCTTATTGTTCCCCGGCTTTGGGATGCTCTTTCCGATCCTATTATTGGACATTTGTCCGACAATACCCGAACGCGATGGGGTAGAAGACGGCCTTATCTTTTAATTGGAGGCATCCTTGTAGCAATAAGTTTTGTTGTCATTTGGTGGATTCCAAAGGGAGATATGGTTAGGTCTTGGTTTCCAACAGATTCGGGTTATCAATGGTTTCAGCTATCATACATTTTGGTAACACTGATGATCTTTTTTACCGCTGTTAATATATTTGAGATACCTCATGGAGCATTGGGAATGGAGATAACCTCTGATTATCACGAACGTACACGCCTTTTTAGTGCAAAAAGTTTCGTTGGAAATCTTTTTGCCATGGGAACACCCTGGCTTTTAGTACTTGCAAACATGGAGATTTTTAAAGGCGTAGGAGGTAACGAAGCAGATGGAATGCGCTACGTTTCACTTATGATAGCTGCGATTATTATCCCCCTTTCTTTTTGGTGGACATACAAATTACACGAGCCAGGATTTGTAAAAGCAGCAAAACATGAAAAAACACCTTTTTGGCAGGATTTAAAACGTACTGCTAATAACCGGAATTTCCTTATGCTGACACTCACTATTTTCACCCTTGCAATGGGGTTTAATTTTGTTATTCTGCTAGGTTCATACATTCCAATTTTTTATGTTTTCGGAGGGGATAAAGTGGCTGGCGCATATCTTCTGGCGTTAAATGGAATGATTTGGGGTATTACCGGACTTTTGGCAGTATTTCCACTTAATTGGATCAGTCCGAAATTGGGAAAACGTAACACACTAACAATTGCTATTATTCTTATGGTAGTGGCTCAGCTTTCAAAAATTGTTTGTTATAATCCAGCTTATCCCTATTTAATTATCATTCCTACAATTCTTCTTTCAGCAGGAATGCTGTTTTTCTTTACACTTGGTTCATCAATGGTTGGTGATATATGCGATGAGGATGAATTAAAGACAGGATACAGAGCCGATGGAAGTTATTACTCCATCTTTTGGTGGTTTATAAAGATGGGCACTGCTTTGGCGAGTTTCGTTGGCGGAGCATTGATCGTTTTTACCATGTTTGACGAAACACAAGTTACCAAAGTTGATAGTATTCAGGGTAATATCAAGGAGTTACATTCTGAAGCAGTGCTTTGGAAAGGTTATCAGGATGCTGGTGGATCTTCGGTTACCTGGTATGAAAAAGCCAAAAAACAAAGTGAACAAGCTCTTGAAGAATCAAAAAAGTACGTTATTTATTTAGAAAAAGAATCGACAAGGGACAGATCAGAGGGACATGAAAACCTTCCAGAGTATTCAAAAAACAGAAAAGATATGTTAATGAATGCGTTAAATAAGACAAAGACCACGGTTGTTGAGTTGGAAAAATTAGAACTGATTTTTGCCTCTTCTTCCAGTGCAACTTCAGATACGCTTCTTCATTATGCCGTTCCTCTAATGTTGCAAACTAAACTTGAAAAGGCTAAAATGAATTCTTTTGAGCTGATGTCGCATCTTGAATCAAAATCAAGAGATACAGAAAAGAGTAAAAAGCATTATGATGAATTAATGCCTGTTATCAATAATGTGAACCAACGACTTGCAACATTAAATTTAGCGGCAGCACCTGAATGGTTAGAAAATGAGCTTGGACAGCTTGAAAAAGAGCTTGTTACACTTACCAAACAAACACCATACACTTTGTTTATGATGCGTTTTGTTGAAATAGGGCTTCCGGTCCTCTTGAGTCTTTTCTCCATTTACTTTGTGATGAGGTATACGTTGACAGAAAAGCGAAGTCATGAAATAAAGGAATTGCTGAATCAAAGAAATGCACAATAAGTTATATACTTGCTTAACAAGATTTTACAAACTAAAAATGAGATACGATGACATTTATTATTCAGAACGAAAACTTCGTCCTTAATGGGAAGAAGGTATTTTTAAACTCAGGGGAGATTCATTATTTCAGGATCAAACGTGAGCTTTGGGATACTCATCTCACCGCTGCAAAAGAAGCAGGTTTAACAACTGTAAGCACTTATGTTCCATGGGCTTGGCATGAGCCTGATGAAAAAGTCTTTGATTTCACAGGAACCACAAATCCACAACGTGACTTAAAAGGTTATCTTGAACGTTGTCAGGCACATGGCTTAACTTGCATTGTGAAACCTGGTCCGTTTATTCTTGCAGAATTTCGTGGAGCAGGTTTACCCGACTGGTTTATGGAAAATTATGGTTCAGAAGTTAAAATGCGCGATCGAAAAGGTGGTATTGTTCCAAGCGACGGAGTGAATCTTTTTCATGAAACATACCTTGATAAAGTCGCTTTATGGTACGATCAGATTATGCCTTTTATCAGTGAACGTCAGCTTGATGCCGGAGGACCAATCATTATGATGCAGATTTGTAATGAGATTGGAGTTTTTTCGTGGTTGGCGCATCAGGGTGATTATGGCAATACTGTAAAGGACCGGTTTATTGCATATCTGAAAACTCAATTCCAATCTTTGGATCAGATAAATTTATTATGGGGTACTGATTATCAGGATTTTGATAGTATTGAATTGCCTCCCGACGGAAGAGCAGCCTATGTTTCAAAGGAAGATAGGGGTCGCGATCATGAATGGCACAAGTTCTGGCGAACATATTATGGCGATTACTTAAGGATGCTTACAGCTATGGCGCGCGAACGCGGGGTAACTGTTCCATTATACCACAATCTTCCGGGGTGGATTTATGGCAGCGGCTATGAGTTTCCTGTCAATATCACCATGTATGAGGATCTTTTTGAGGATAAGAGCGAGATTATTTTTGGGGTTGATCATATTCCAGAGTTTTTATCATACAGGAATATGCATGACGACCGAATTATAAACGACATCACCTGGGCAATGCAAGGCAACAAACCATTATTCGCTGCTGAGTTTCAATGTGGTTCGAGGGAATATCATGTTGTAACAAACCCTCGTGAAATGGAACTTTTCTATAAAGCAAGCGTTGCAAACGGACTCACTGGCTGGAATTATTATATGTTTTCACAAGGTAGAAATCCTGCCAGGAAAGGATACTCAGGTGAAACATTTTACTGGTTTAATCCTTTAACACCTGAAGGTGAGCGTACTACAGCCTTTCCTTTGGTGAAGCGAATGAGTAAGCTGATAAAAACGAGTGAAGAAATAATTGTTGAATCAAAGCGTAATGCTGAAGTTGCTGTGCTTTTTTATGCCCCATACTATGCTACCGAACTTGAACGCAACATGAGTGCCGAGGTTGGGCTTCAATTTGTTCCTTCATCCATCCGTCGCTCTGCTTATTTTGATGGTCTTTTAAAAGTATTGCAAGTGCTTAATATTGATTATGATATGGTCGATTTAAGCAAAGTTTCCTCAGAGGGTTTAAAAAAGTATCAACAGGTTTGGGCTTTTAGTACCGATGAAATGAATGCAAAAGAGCAACAGGTGATTGTTGACTATGGAATTGCCGGTGGGAATGTTGTCCTTTTCCCATATCTACCTGACCGTGAGTTATCTCAACAACCTTGCACTATTATTCGTGATGCTCTTAATATCAGTATTTTAGGCAAAGAAATAATCGATTCTCCATTAATTGATGTGTATGATTTGAAAGATATTAAGTGTGCAAATCCATTAATTATTTTTGACGAATCAACTCTTTCCGGAGCTGAGGTTGTTGCAACAACGCTTAATGGCAGCTGTTGTGGTTTTAAGAAAAAATTGGGGAAAGGGACGATGTTACATTTAGGAACATGGATTGGTTTTGATACAGAAGGTCACAAACCTGTTTATGAGGCGCTTCTTAACCAATCTATTGCTAAACTTCGGCAGGCTGACACAGATAATTTTCAAATAAATGTAAGACAGCGTTTTACAGATGATGGAAAATCAATTTTGTTTGTTGCTAATTATTACAATGAGGAACAGATAGGAAGGGCGAGTTACACCCATCCGGAAACGGGAGAAAAGATTCAAATTCCATTTTTGGAAAATAGTCAGCTTTGGCCTCCATTGTATGCACTTCTAAGCCCCGTTTGTTTGTCTTTAGATCATGAAATCAAGATATTACATTCAACTTCTGATTTATTAGTGGTAAATCATTCCGGTGAAATGATTGAAATCGAACTTCATGGAGACAGAGATATGCCTGGCGAAATTGTTTTTGAGGGTGCAAAAGTTAGTCAAATTGATTCTGCCACTATTTCTGGTAACGCTTTGAAAATTTCTCATATCGATGGCAGGGCAATTATTAATTACTCTCATGAACATCAAAGAGATATGTTGCTGAAAATCAAACTAAAATAATGCATATGAAAATTGCTGAAACCTATACAATTCAAAACAGACTTGGCCTTAGTATCTCTATCTTACGAAATGGCTCGATCAGAAGCATTGAAGCAGGTCCGATTCGGATAAGTATGAAAGCTGCATCTGTTTTTTCGAAATCAGGCACAAATATTTATCTTCGTAAAAGAGCTGAAAATGTGACATTTAAAGCCCTTTTGGGTGCTGATAGCGCTAGCCAGTTTTTTGTTATTGAAAACAAATTCATTGCCAAAGGTATTTGGGAAGGAGTTGTTTATCAATGCACATTGCTACTTTCTGAAAAAAGCACAAGCTGGCAATGGCAGGTTGAGTTAATCAATACTTCCTCCGAGTCTTATGAGATGGATATTATTTATGTTCAGGATGTTGGCCTAAAGCCAGCTACAGAAAGCCTGATAAATGAATATTATGTAAGTCAATACCTTGAAAGACTGATACTTGAAGATAACTACTACGGTTCAGTTGTCTGTTGCCGACAAAATACTAAAGAATTGGTTGGTAATCCATGGTTGATGTTTGGTTGTCAAAATGGGGCACAATCGGCAAGCGTTGATGGGATGCAGTTTCTGGGGAAAACATTTCGTGAGACGTCTCAGCCTGAGGCTTTAACCCAACTTGAGCTTGGGGGTGAATTGTCAGGTGAATCATCAATGGTTGCGTTGCAGGAGAACCCTTTTAAGTTACAATCCAGCGAATCGCATGCTAGCAATTTTGTAACTACTTATATTCCAAATCATTCTCAGGCTACCTCGATCGAAGATCTTGCAGCTTTATCAAATTTGTGGGATGAGTTTGATTACAACGCAGATCTAATTACAAATGATCAGGCTATTGAAGAAGACCCAAATTTGTTTAGCGTTGCAACTTTATTAAAAGTGGAAGATTTGTCGGAGAATGAGTTGAGCAGCTTTTTCGGGCAAGATCATCGTCATCCTGAATACAATGAAGGTAAGCTTATTTCCTTCTTTAGCGATAAAAATAATCATATAGCACTGCGGGCTAAGGAGTTACTTGTTGACCGGCCTCACGGACATATCATGCAAGCCTGGGCTGGTTACGAAGCAAATGAGAATATTCTTTCTACCACTACCTGGGCTTATGGTGTTTTTAATTCACATCTCACTCAAGGAAACACCAATTTTAATATTTTTCTTTCAATTTGCTCAAGTCAGTTCAATCATTCGCCTGAAACAGGTCAGCGAATTTTTGTAGAAATTAACAACGAATGGCATTTGTTGGGTATTCCATCAGCTTATGAAATTGGATTAAACCACTGTCGCTGGATCTATAAGACTAAGGATCAGTGCTTTCAAGTGAGGACCTGGACTTCTAAAACAAGTCCAAAGGTAACTATGGACTTTAAAGTACTTAAAGGCGAACCTGTTAGGTTGATTGTATCAAACCAGTTTGATGAAGGAAATGGTTGGACAATTAAACCGGAAATGGAAAGAGGGGATTATATCTCAACTCCAAAAGCCGGAAGTATGATTCTCGAAAAGTTCCCCAAAGCGCAATTTCGGATTCAGGTAAATAGTGAATCACTGTTTTCAACTTATGGAGATGAAGCACTTTACCAAAGTCGACTTCCTCATAATGATTCCTTTTTTATTGTTGAAGTTGAGAAAGCATCTGCATTTAGCATGAGTTTTATTGGAGAAGTTTGTGGGAATGAACAACTATTTGAAAATAAAGAAATTGAAAATCAATTTATTACTGACACTGAAGACGCCCAGCGAATTTGGGAAGAACTTAGCTTGAACCTTAACTTACACAGTAATCAAAAAGACATTGCTGCTATTCAGGAGATATTACCCTGGTTTGGCATGAATGCAATTACCCACTTTTTGACACCACACGGATTGGAGCAATTTGGTGGTGCAGCCTGGGGTACGCGCGATGTTTCTCAAGGTCCTTTGGATTTGTTACTGATTATGGAAAAATATGATGCAGCCAAAGAGACTTTGCGCGTCATTTTTTCGAATCAAAATCCTGATGGAGGCTGGCCACAGTGGTGGATGTTTGATAGTTACAGAAATATCAGGGCTGGAGATTCTCATGGCGACATTTATTATTGGACTATTATTGCCTTAAGTAACTACATAAAAGTAACCGGCGATACAAAAATTCTGGAGGAAGTTCTTCCTTATTTTCATGCAGACGGAGTGGCTTTTGCTGAACAAACACCTCTTTCAGAACACGTTGACCGCCTGATTCAAATGATTATCGACTCCTTTATTCCCGGCACTGCACTTGTTCCTTTCGGAGGAGGAGACTGGAACGACTCCTTACAACCCGTTAGCCATGAATTGGCTCAGCGAATGATTTCGAGTTGGACAGTGGAAATGAATTATCAAGCTTTTGAACAGTATCAAGTCGTTTATGAATTAATTGGAAACATACAGAAATCCAATGAGTTAAAGAAAATTTGTGAACAAATTAAATCAGACTTCAATAAACATCTCATAAAAGATGGTATTGTCGCAGGTTATGGATTGGTGGAAAAAGATGGAAGTATCAGCGTTTTACTTCATCCTACTGACACAACCACCAATATTCATTACAGCCTTTTGCCCATGGATCGTGGTATTATAAGTGGAATTTTCACGAAAGAGCAGGCGACCCTGCATCAGGATTTGGTTGAAAAATACCTCAAAGGCCCTGACGGAGCTCGCCTGATGGATAAGCCACTTGTTTATAAAGGAGGTATTCAAACCATTTTCCAACGTGCCGAAAGCAGTACCTTTTTTGGTAGGGAAATTGGTCTCATGTACATTCATGAGCATATCAGATACGCTGAATGTCAGGCAATTACTGGAAGAGCTGAAGCATTTATTAAAGCTTTGCGTCAGGCAAACCCTGTTGATTACAATGAAATTGTCAGTTGTGGAGATATTCGACAAGCTAACTGCTATTACAGTAGTTCGGATGTCGCCTTCAAAAGTCGGTACGATGCAGACAATCGATATGAAGAGATCAAAAGCAGTAACTTAACTCTCAGAGGTGGTTGGAGGGTTTATTCAAGTGGACCTGGAATTTATGTTGGTTTGATAGTAACCAGAATGCTGGGACTAAGGATTGAGTATAATAATATTGTAATTGACCCTGTTATGCCATTGGAAATGAATGGATTAACTGCATCAATTGATTTCCTTGGGTATCAATTAACATTAAAGTATTATATTCAGCAAGAAACTTATCACCCCAAACAGATTCTAATTAATAGAAACGAAGTTAGTTTTACTGATGAATTCAATAATTATCGCAAAGGGGGAGCAGTAATAACAAGAGAAGCTTTTGTATCAATGCTTAACCCGAATTCAAATACGGTCGAAATTTATTTATAGGAATAGATTTTTATAAAACGAAATGCCACAGATTGTAACTTCAATCTGTGGCATTTTTAAAATAGTATCCTGTTTATTACTTTTGCCAGTTAAAAGGAGCTGTTTTAACATCTCTGGAATTACCACCAACCATAAGAATAAAGTCACCTGGTTCCCAGTCATAATTGAGCTCATAATTGTAAAATTTCAGATCTTCAGGTGTTACAGTAAAACTAACCTCTTTCGTTTCACCTGCTCTAAGGAACACCTTTTGAAAACCTTTAAGCTCCTTAACAGGTCGTGTCATAGTTCCGACCAAATCGCGTATGTAAAGCTGAACCACTTCTGATCCATCAACACTACCTAAATTTTTGATTTCAATAGATGCTGTAAGATTTTGATTTCCAATAAGATTATTGTTGCTTAAACGGAGTTCTCCATACGAAAACTGGGTATAACTTAAACCAAATCCAAAGGGATAAAGTGGATCGTTGGTTACGTCAAGATAGTTTGAACGATATTTTTCAAACCATTTTCCTTCTTCAAGCGGTCGTCCGGTATTTTTGTGGTTGTAGAAAATTGGAACTTGCCCAAGGTTTTGTGGAAAAGTAACAGGAAGTTTACCCGAAGGATTGACAGCTCCAAAAACCACATCAGCGATTGCGTTACCTGATTGTGTTCCTCCGAACCAAACATTAAGAATTGCAGGCACATACTTTTCTTCCCATGAAAGTATGAGAGGTCTGCCAGTAAACAAAACAAGAACCACTGGCTTTCCGGTTTTGAGTAATGCTTCAAGAAGCTGCTGCTGACTTCCAGGAAGTGAAATATCTGATCTGCTGGAACTTTCGCCGCTCATTTCAGCAGCTTCACCCATTACTGCAACGATAACATCACATTTTGATGCAATAGCAACAGCTTCTTCTCGTAATTGGGCAGGACTTTTAACAGAATCGAAAGAAGTTTTACCCCATGAACTTACCCAATAATCGAGTTTTGCATCATCGACAATATTGCTGCCTTTTGCATAAACAATTTCAGCCTTGTCGCCTACAGCTGCTTTAAAGCCTTCAAGCACAGTTATTGATTGGTCATGATTTACTGCGACACTCCATGTGCCAGCCATATTTTCTCTGTTGTCGGCCAAAGGTCCTACTAAAGCGATTTTTCCTTTCTTTTTTAAAGGTAAAAGTTGCTGTTCATTTTTTAATAAAACGAAAGTCTGTGAGGCAATTTCTCTCGCTGCGAAATTATTTTCTGGAGTAAATATTTCTGATTTAGAGCGATTTACATCACAGTATCGATATGGATCATCGAATAGTCCAAGTTTATATTTTGCCTCAAGAATTCTACGGCAGGCCTGGTCAATCGTAGCTTCGGTAATTATTCCTTCATCTAACGATTTTTTAAGTGTGGTAAGTAAGCCTTCTCCTACCATGTCCATATCTACCCCGGCATTAAGCGCTAAAGCTGAGACTGCTTGTAAGTCACCCAGACCATGCTCAATCATCTCATTTATCCCTGTAAAATCGGTAACAACAAAGCCATCAAAGCCCCATTCATCGCGTAAAAGCTCAGTCAGTAACCATCGGTTTCCAGTTGCAGGAATTCCATTAATATCATTAAATGAGCTCATTACACTTCCGGCACCTGCATCAACTGCAGCTTTATAAGGTGGAAGATATTCATTATACATGCGTTGAAAACTCATGTCTGTTGTATTGTAATCGCGTCCGGCTTCTGCTGCTCCGTAGAGTGCGAAATGTTTCACGCAGGACATAATGGTATTATTTTTAGTTAAGTCATCACCTTGATAACCAGCAACAAAAGCTTTAGCGATTTGTGACCCCAAGTAAGCATCCTCACCAGCACTTTCAGCAATACGTCCCCAGCGAGGATCACGCGAAATATCTACCATTGGCGAGTAGGTCCAACAAATTCCATCGGCACTTGCTTCCTGCGCAGCAATACGCGCACTTTTTTCGATAAGATTCATGTCCCAACTGGCAGCAAGTCCCAAAGGAATTGGAAATGTTGTTTGATAACCATGAACGACATCCATTCCAAAAATTAATGGAATTTTCATTCGGCTTTCTTCTACTGCCACTTTTTGGACGTCATGAATTTTCTCGACAGACTTAAGATTAAGTAAACCACCTACTTTTCCTTCTTTAATTTTTTTACCAATATCGGAATTAGTAGTCTGACCGGTAACAATATCGCCAGAACCCGGAAGGTTCAATTGACCAATTTTTTCATCTAAAGTCATCTTTTTCATCAGTTCATCAATGAAAACTTTCATTTCATGATCATCTGAAACAGGTTTTTTGGGAGAACATCCCAGAATAAAATTCAAAGCTATAAATGCGGATAAAAAAAACAATTTTGATTTCATAGGTATTTATTTTGAATTAATAATTGCACTTATTTCCTTTTTCCAAATCATATATCCCTTTGCATTCATGTGTAACATGTCATCAAGAAATAGTGTTGAATCCGGAAGGTTATTTTTGTTAAGCATTGATTTCCAAATACTAATAAACTCTGAGTTGGATTTAGAATCAATGAAATTGCTTATCATTTGATTTGCTTCGATGAATCTTTCTGATAAATGCCAACGACTTGGGCTTGGCTTCATCGAAATATAAACTATCATCACATCGGGTAATTGAGATCTGATCTTTTGAAATAGCTGAACGAACCGGGTTGCGGCATCTGATGCTGTTAACTTTTCATCAAAGGCTAGATCATTTTCACCGCAATAGATTATAATTCTTTCCGGCTTGAAAGGGATTACAATATCATCAACATATCTGATTTGATCAACAAGGGTAGAACCGCCGAAAGCTCTGTTGATAATTTTAATATCCTGAAAATCATCTTGAACATTTTTCCAGATAGTGAAAGAGGAACTGCCAATAAAAAAAGTAGCATCGAATGGGGGAGGAGAGATGCTGTCGTTTTTCTTAAATTGATTTACAACTTCTGCAAAAGGGTATTCAACTAATTGTGAATTAGCATTTTGAAATAATATGACCAATAGAAAAATTAGTAGGATTCTTATTTTCATAACACTATCCTGCTTTTTCTTATTTAACTTCTACAATTGAAAAAAGAGGACTTAGGCCGCTTTCATTGATAGCTTCAATAGTGAAATAATATGTTTTTTCTTTGTCTAAGGTCTTTAACCAATATTCGTTAGCACCATAGACCATGATTGAATTGTACAATTTATCAGGTTCTGTACCCATGTATATGTTGTAGGCATAAGCATTGTCAACAGGTTTCCATTTTAGCCAGGCACTTCTTTTGTCCTTTTCCGTTCTTAGAACGATAAAATCTTCTACTTTTTTCGGTTTTTCGACATTCCCAAAGCCAAAAACTCTCAATCCGCTGATTGCGAATTTTCCAGTGGGCATATGTATGTTTTCAAGTTTTAAAAACCTTGCCTTAACAGCCTCAGGCAGTTCAATATAATCATGTGGTACATCTTTGGTGTTTTTACTTTTATCAATGATCAAATTCCACTTCTTCCCATCAGTTGAGGCAAAAATTTTGTATTGATGGAAAACACCTAATGACTTTCCGAGGAACTCAGCATCCTGATCAGCATAGTTCACCTGTATGGCTTTAACAGTTGAAATATCTCCCAAATCGGTCTGAATCCATTCACCTTCATCGGAAGATGCAGCCGACCAGTATGTTTTGATACTTTCATCAACGGCATAATTAGCCTGATAATTTCCATAGGTGGAGGACACCTCAACAGGTTTATTATAGTTTAAAAGCATCCAGCCCGTGAAACGACTTTCCATATTATCTGATTCATTATCAGGAAGATATGTTGGATAATCTCCAAAAGCTGTATTACAAAACATCACATCATCCTTATCAAAGCCAGCAGGCCAAATTCCAATTCTTCGCTCAAAATTGTTTTTTACCGAAAGTGCAATTGTTGAAACATGCCAATAATTATTCCATTTATCCTGAAAGGTCGCCCCGTGACCAGCACCACGAGCAAAGCCTCCCGCTTTATAACTAAGTGGCATTGATTGAGGTATAAAAGGTCCAAGAGGTTTTTCGCCAACCACAACCCCGTCGGCATACCCGCTGAATTCAGTTCCTGGAGCACCATATTGCAGATAGTATTTTCCGTTATTTTTTGTCATCCATGCTCCTTCAATAAATGGATCTAGAAAAGTGTCATCCATGTGTTCGCCAAAGCGTTGCCAACCATAGCGCCAGGGCTGTAAGAGATACATTTCCTTGCGGGTTGCAAGTGGCTCCATGGTTTTCCGGTTCAATTCAACGCCATAAAGCGGAAATTGATTACTGCTACCATTGTACATATAAAAACGACCATCATCATCGGTGAAAAACGCTGGATCCCAGCCTCCTATAGCAAAAGAATCGACAAGAGGCTTCCATTCGTCCAATTTGGGGTTTGTGCTCATCCAAATCGTAAATTTGTTGGTATAGGTTGAACCAAAAACAATCATAGTATCACCAATCACACCCACAGCAGGAGCGCAAAGTTCATCATAACCCTCGTTCCATGGCCTAAGAAATCTTCGTGAAATAAAGTTCCAGTTTATCATATCGCTACTCCACCAATAACCCCATTGATTAGTGGAAAACAAAAAATAATCATTTTTGTAGTTCACAATTACAGGATCAGCTGTTGCACGGTGACGCCCCCATTCGCTAAAGTTTGGAATAGGAGTATAGCCATAATCCAGATTAACAGGATTACAGTAAGTTTTTTGTTGGGCATTAACAATCTGACCAATAATTAAGGTAATGCCAATTATAAGTAAAAGCTTTAAATATTTCATATACAGAGTCTTAGAATTTATTTCCACGTTATTGTAATCACATCACTAATGTTTTTAAATGTCAGAACATAGCATTGTGGTAATGTCTCATCTTCCCTGAGTGAACGAAAATAGGAAGGATCATAAATATCTTCGAGGTATTTCAATCCATCGAGTAATAGCTCTGACTTCGAATCTATAGAAAGGGTTTTTCCGTTGAATAAAGGCTGCTTCAATGGCTCATCAAAGCCATGAAAAATACACTGAACAGAGGTAAATCTTGAGACATAACTACCTGATACAGAATCAAAAGTCATTTTATTTTGTAAAGGGTCAAAATGAATATTTCGTTTGTAATAATTTCCATTTTGATAATCCATCGTTGAACCGTCATCTTCATAATATTCAAAGGTATTCAATTCGGTTCCGTTGTAAAGATGGATAAACAGGGTGTCACCAGGAGATTCTTTTGTTGATTGCACAGGACGATTCATGGGCAAAATCGAAGAGGCTTTTACAAATAATGGAATTGTATGTAAAGGAACTGCTTGTGAAAATTCTTGATTGCCCTGTAAAAGTTCGTCAGAATATAGATCAAACCATTGACCTTCAGGAAGATAATAATTTTTAGTAATTTCGGATCCTGTTACCGGCACCACCATAATCGCGTCACCAAACAAAAATTGGTATTGAAAAAGCTGGTCATAAACTTTATTATCAAAAGGATTATTGATGCTTAAACTTCTTACAATTGGAATTCCGGTTGTAGAAGCTTCATAAAATTTGGAATAGAGATATGGCATCAAACGATAACGAAACTCTATAAAAGTTTTGCTGATTGCTTCAGCTTCTTCACCATAACTCCATGGTTCGTTGGCATTTCCAAAAGCTTCTTTGTGATTTCTTGCATAAGGCGAAAAAGCACCAACCTGCATCCACCGAATGAAAAGTGGTTTAGGTGTATTACCGATGTAACCACCGATATCGTCACCAACAAAACTTAAGCCTGATAAACCAAGTTGGGTATTCAGTAATGCACCACCAAGCAAATATTCATCTTTAGCAGTATTGTCGCCAGTCCAGACAGCTGCATAACGTTGAACGCCGGCAAAACCTGAGCGGGTAAGAATAAACGGGCGACGATTTCCACCAAATTTTATTGCAGACTCGAAACTGCTCCGGGCCATCTGCATGCCATAAACATTTTTTGCTTCCATAGCTCCGGCCTTATTACCATCGAAATCAAATACCAGATTATCAGGTAAGTAACTCCCGCCAACCGCAGGCTCATTCATATCGTTCCAATAACCATGGATACCATTTTCAGGAAGAAATTTCATGTTTTCAATCCACCAATTTCTTGCTTTTGGAGACGTAAAATCAACAAAATGATTGAAACTAGGGGCGATTTCGGCTTCATATAGACTTCCATCTGCATATTTAACAAAGACATCTTCTTTCAAACCATCATGATGTGCAAAATATGTCGAGTCAATTTTAATACCCGGATTAACAGAGGCAGTTACTTCAATATCCAGATTTTTCAGGTAAGAAGTCAGGCCAGGCAGATTAGGAAAGCGTTTTTTGTTGATACGAAATGGTTCATAATCTTGAAGATAGTCGGCATCCAATACGATACAATCTATTGGAAACTTTTTTGCACGAAAGTTATCTGCCAAAAGTTTTACATTATAATCGGGAAAGTAGCTGCATCGGCTTTGATGATAACCAAGACTCCACTTTGGAGGCAATGGCATTCGGCCGGTTAAAGAAGTGTAATGAAAAAGAATGTTCTGAATCGATTCGTCGTAAATGAAAAAATAATCCACATCACCACCATCAGCAGTAATTGAAGTAAAATCGGGAGTTGATAACCCGAAATTAAAAAATGTTTTGAAGGTATTATGATAAAAAAGACCATAAATTTCCTGAGAATGAATTCCAATATAAAATGGAATGCTCACATACATTGATAAACGTGGATCACCATATTTGTATGTATCCGTGTTGTTTAGAGTGAAACCATTACCTCTTTTATCAAGGTTTCCAAGTACCTCACCAAGACCCACAAATCGTTCATCATCATGAAGCTTTTTATAAATTGTTGTTCTTTGACCCATGAAACTTGTACCAAAGCCTCTGCCGGCAACATCTTCATTAATTATTTTACCCTTTTTGTTACGAAACACTGCCCTGAATGCAGGAGTCTTCTCAATTTCAAGGTTAATTATGTCTGTTTGAACAAAAATTGAATGATCATTTTCAAAAACCTGAAAAGTAGTAGTATTTTCAATCGTTTGATTTATAAGTAAATATGAAAAATCACTCATTGTATCTTTTAGTGAAACCCTGATTCGGATGGTGTTTTTGTTATAAACCTGAACACGAAATTGAGCTTCAGTGGTTTTTCCTTCAAGACCATTATCCGTTTTATTCCAATCTAAAACAGGACCAATATCAGTAACCTGGGCATATGTTTTTGCCTCTGTCAAAAGAAAAACAAGCGTCCAAATGAATAGCAATAATGGTTTAAAATGTGACATCATTTTTTTCTTGAATTTGTTTCGGTCTCAAGTTTTATTAACCCATTCAGGATATCTTCGTTTTGCATAAAAAGTTTCCATATCAATCCTGATCGGTAATTCTCAATCATTACGGTCATAGGAGCTTGATTCAGACCCATGTAGATTGTTGAACACCAGTTTTGTGATAAGCTGAAAGCATCTTTAAAACCATATTCACCCCATAAAAAACTTCCGTAATTGTTATAATAATTCTTCAAAGCGTCCAAAGATTCTTTTGGGGTATAAGGAAACGAACTTATTGCTCCGGTAGGAGCTAATTTGCCATGATCTTGCCAACTTACAGGTTCATCTGCGGAATAATCAAAAGGACCGTCAGAAGCTGTCAAACCCCAGCCATCAGAGCCATAACCTTTGTGTTTCAGAGGGTTTTCGACACAATACTTATGATTTATCATTGCAATATGTTGATTGTTAACAAAATAGTTAGTGTATTCATCAGTAATCAGATTAGGGTCGTAGCCCATATAGGAATAATGAGTGAAAAATAACGGTCCTCCATTGGAAACACCAACTGCTAAAGGAATCCCGTAATAACTTTTTCCATTTGTATAAGTAGCTCCATCTGATGTTTGACCCCAATTAGCGCGGTAATTATATCCGGTGCTATCCTGATTAGCCCAACCACTATAATACATACTTGCTGGTATTGAGTGTGTCGGCGATGCAATTGCAAGCAAGTAGGTTGCCATTGTCTCGTTCCAGCCAATAAGGTTATGATTGATAATCCATTCTTTATCAGGAGACCAATGCCAGTAGAGAAACTTGCTTTCGGGGGTTTTCCTGAACCAGTCCCATTCAACTTTTTCCCAAATAGCCGTTATTTTCTCCCTGATGAGCGCCTCCTTTTCGTTCTCACCTGAGAAGTACTGCTTTGCAGCTAATAGACCCTGAAGCAGAAATGAGGTTTCGACCAAATCGGCCCCATTGTCTCTTTGACCAAAGAAAGGTACAGTTTTACCTGATGTTCCGTCTAAAAAGTGAGGATAAACTCCATGAAACGATTCAGCGTTTTCAAGAAATGTCACAATTTTTATAAAGCGTTCAACGGCTTGATCTCTTGTAATAAACTGACGTTCAGTACCTGCAATTAAAGCCATGATTCCAAATCCTGATGCTCCGGTTGCAATCATGTTATGTCTGCCATGAATATTTTCGAGTGCAAGTCCGCTCACTGGTTCTGCGGCTTCCCAATAATACCTGAATGATGCTTCCTGAACCATTGTAAGCAATTCGTCACCATTCATTTCAATCGTAACAGATTTCACGATGGATGAGAATGGGCCTTCCTCATAATGCTGACTTAGACAAGTCGTTTTATAAAAATATGTTTTTCCGGATTCACCGGTAAAATCTGTAAAGCGTTCAATATAAGGTTGTTGAATGCCTATTGCCCTAAATTCAACCCCATCGCTTGATCTATAAATTTTTACCAGGTTAATCGAACTATCAGTTATTGCATCCCACGACAAATCAATATGTTTGGAATATCCTTTTCCTTTAAGATTTTCTGTAATTATTGCCGGTTTAACAACAGGGCTCCACGAAACACATTCAACATCATCAATATAGAGTATATGTTGTTTATTAATAGTGTTTTGCTGGGAAAAAACAACAGCAATATATGTATCAGACGGATTTTCAGAGGAATTCGAAAAAGATTTTAGACTCAACATTATCTGATGCCATTTTGCAACAGGCAACTCACTTATATATTGTTTCTTGGTTAGGCTACTATCTTTTCTCATCAATTGAATCGTAGGAAGGTCCTTGACAGTTGTCAAATCCGAAGGATTGAAAATCCAGAAAGACAAATGTGAGGCAGCTTTAAAGTTGTCCATGCCTCTGATTTCCTGTCTGTAAATAGTCGCGGACCAGCTACCACTTTTTGTATTCATGTAGTTAAGCTCAATTGAATTGCCGGGTGTGTGAAAAACTGTTGAGCTTACCGGAAGTTTTCCTTGTTTGTTATCAATAAATGAATCGCCACTTGAAATGGTTTTGCTAAAAAAATAATCGCCTCTCATTGGACTGTCCTGAAAAAAGCGAAAAGTGTAGGAATATTCTTGAGCGAACAAACCAAACGAAACCAATAAAAAGAATATCAAAAGTTTAATTCTTACCATTTCAAACAGTTTTTTATTTCTTTATGTATGGACTTTGGAAACCTAATTTTGTCAGACCTTTCTGAATATCAGGTATTTTCATAAAAAGTTCCCAAATTAAACCTGTGCGGTAGTTTTCAATCATTATAATTATTGGCCCCTGATCAATTGCCAGATGGCTTTTTGCATACCAATTATGCGTTTCACTGAAACCATCCACAAAACCATATTCACTCCAAATCTTATCTCCAAGATTATAATAAAAATGCTTCAAGGCATCCATTGAATATTCAGGAGTGTAGGGAAATGATGACAATGCAGCTGTTGGTTGGATCACTCCAAAATCCGTATCCGGACAGTGAGCAACATAACCTTTATAACTGTCACCAGCTGTCAGGCCCCAGCAATTTTCGCCATATCCTTTATAATTTTTTGGATTTTCGATGCAATAAGCCCTGTTAATCAAGGTGTGATTTCGTGCCTGTTCAAAATAATTGATACCCAACGAATCAACAAGTCCATTTGGATCAATCCCGGTAAAGGTGTAATGTTCAAAAAATAATGGGCCTCCTTTGTCGTAGTTACCTAAAGGAAGCGGAATGCCATAATAAGATTTTCCATTTCTAAAACCTTGACTACCAGCCCAACTACCATCATACACATCTTTCGAGATGGAATGGAAGGGTGAAGATGCTGCCATCACATAAGTGATCAGACATTCATTCCAACCCCAAACCGGAAAGTTCATGTCAAAACCATTATTTGGACTCCAATGCCAATAAAGCTTGTTTTCGCCATTGGTGTGCCAATTCCAGTTGGCAACATTCCACATTTGGGTGATTCGTTTACGAAGATAAACTTCAATAGGAATATCAGCATTGAAATATTCGCGAGCTGCCAGAAACCCCATAAGCAGATAGGATGTTTCAACTATATCTGCGCCATCATCAAGACGATCGAATTTGATGGTTTTTCCAGTGCGACCATCCATAAAATGAGGGTAAATTCCGTGATAACAATCAGCGTTTATTAAAAAATCTGCAATCTGAACAAGTCTTCTGACAGCAGTGTCTCTGCCTATCCAACCTCTTTCAACAGCGACGATTGTACTCATGATACCAAAGCCTGTTCCTCCAATAGCACAAGCATCAGGCCCAAATTCTGTCTTACTGAAATTTGGTTCACCCCAGGCCTCGTTGATATAATCCCAATAGTGCTCGGCGAGAACTGTCGTGCTTCGCTCTCTTGCAAGTCCGCTAACAGGATGCGCATAATGCCAAAAAAACCTGAAAGTTTGTTTTTGAACAATTTCAAGTAACACTGAATCAGGTATTTCACTTATAATTCCAGTAGCTGGAATGAATGAATCAACAGAGGTTGCCTTAGTTTTTTCCTGGGCAGCTCCTGAATTTAGTATGAAAACCATAAAACAAAATAAAAAAAGCAGTTTCTTTGAGAGTGCATTCATTGTAAATTGTGCATTAAGTGTGAAATATTATTTATAATCAAAACCCAGTTTTGTTAGCCCTTGCTGAATTTCAGGGCTGCTCATAAACAGCTTCCATAGCAATCCGCTCCTGTGATTCTCTATCATTACAACAATAGGACCCTGATCTATAGCCAGGTATTTTTCGGGAAACCAATTTTCTTGTTCGCTGAAAGCATCATAGAAACCATATTTGCCCCATACCTTATCTCCAAGCTGATAATAAAAATACTTCATTGCCTGAAGGGAATATTCCGGAGTATAAGGGAAAGAAGACAAAGCCGCTGTTGGTGAAATTACACCTTTATCTGTTTCATATCCCGGAGCATGAGCATGATAAAAATCGGGTGAATAGCTTGCCGTTAATCCCCAGCAATTTTCACTATAACCTTTATAATCGAGAGGATTTTCAATACACCATTGCCGGTTTATCAGCGTATGATTTACATTATGTGTCCAGTAATCAGCATATTGATCAGAAAGATTTCGTGGATCTAACCCTAAAAATGAATAATGTGACCAGAAAAGAGGCCCTCCATAAATCTCGGTTCTGTCATGTTTTAAGGTAAGATTGTATCCGTACGCGCCCATATTTGTCTTCATTTCGCCTTCCTGAGCCCATCCTTTATGATAAACAGCGGCTGATACAGGAAAAGTAGGAGAGGCGGCGGCCAGCAAATATGCTATCAAACATTCGTTATAACCTTTGATTGGAACATTCATTTTCCACTCATTATCAGGAGACCAGTGCCAATAAAGCACATCTTCACCCTTCTTTGTGAACCACGACCATTCTACCTCTCTCCATAGCTGATCTATTTTTGCTGCAAGTTGCTGTTCTTGAATACTTCCATTTAGAAAATATTGCCTGACTGCTAATAAACCCTGTATCAGAAAAGCCGTTTCAACGATATCTGCTCCATTGTCATTGGGGCTAAAAGGTTTCACTTTTCCGGAGGTTCCTTCGATCCAATGAGGCCAAGCGCCGTGAAACCTTTCAACTTTGGACAGCCAGTCTACATTTTTTTCTAAATGCCTGAATCCTTCTTCACGGGTGATAAACCCGCGTTCAATTCCAACAAGAATTGCCATTACTCCAAATCCTGAGCCTCCTGTTGTGATAATATGAGCATCATTTTCAGGATAAAAACCATCGGGATGTATTCGTTCAGGCGCAAGACCAGAGGTAGGCTCAGCGCCTTCGTAGAAATATTGAAAAGTTCGATATTGAACAAGAGTTAATAATGAGTCGTCAGATAAGGTCTTGTTTTTCTCCGGAGTATTTATTTTGTTTTCTTGTAGTTTTGTTTCGCATGAAAACATGAATAAAAGGATAATAATAACTAAGAGATTACGTGGCATAATCATATGTCTTGTCAATTTATTTTTTAAGGAGTCTGTTAGATTTATTATATGAGAATCCAAGCTTGTCGAGACCTGCCTGAACTTCGGGAGCGCTCATAAACAAGTCCCAAAGTAGTCCTGTTCGATGATTTTCTATCATGACAATTATAGGCCCTTGATCTATAGCAAGATATGAACTTGCCCACCAACCTGCATGTACATCAAACGCATCAAAGAAACCATATTCACCCCAAAGTTGATCGCCAATAGTGTAATAAAAGAACCTGATAGCATTCATAGATTGTTCAGGACTGAAGGGCAACGAGGCAACAGCGGCAGTAGGAGTGATTACACCACGGTCGTTTGTTGGCTCACTTACACCATATCCTCCGGGGATATCACTTGCCGTAAGTCCCCAACAATGAGAGCTGTAATTAGGATAACCTTTTGGATTTGCAGCACAGTAAGAATAGTTTATAAGTGCATGATGGGTGTTTTGTGTCCAATAGTTGGCATAAACATCGGCAAGATTTCGGGGATCCAAACCTAAAAATGAGTAATGAGCAAAAAACATTGGACCACCATAATCAAAACCTACCGGAAGTGTGTAACCATAAAATGATTTACCATTTCTTATTGCACCGTTTCGGGCATAACCCTGATGATAAACAGTTGCTGGGATTGTGAAAGTTGGAGAAGATGCTGCCATGACATAGGTTATGAGAGTTTCGTTATAACCAGCTATTTGATGGTTCATATCCCAACCATAGTTTGGCGACCAGTGCCAATATAGTACATTTTGATTATTCTTTCGATACCAACTCCATTCAATTTCGTTGTAAAGTGTTGTTATTCTGTTGATTAAATCGCTTTCTGTTATGTCATCAGGATTAAGATATTGTCGCATGGTAATTAGACCCTGAGCCATAAAAGCTGTTTCAACAAGGTCACCGCCATTATCTTTAGTGCCAAATGGAATTACAGCACCTGTGTTGCCATTAATCCAGTGCGACCATGCACCATGGAATCGATCGCAGGTTTCAAGAAAATGTATTATTTTGGTGAGTCTGGTAATACCTTCGTCACGGGTGATAAAACCACGTTCCATGCCTACGATGAGAGCCATTACGCCAAAACCTGAGCCACCGGAAGTTACAAGATCACCTGAGTTATTGCGTTCTCGCGACATGCCACTTGCAGGATGTGCATAATCATAAAAATATTTGAATGTTTGTTGCTGAACTAAAGTGAGCAATTCCTCATCAGTAATAAGTGGGAATTTCGGTGTTGAATCAACTGCTGTCATAAATGAATTGCTGAATCCTGGGAATGTATAGCCCGATGCTGATCTCAGTAAGGTTGAAGCAACAAAAACATATTTGTTATATCCAATAAGTTCCTGATTAGCAGTTAGTTTTACTTTTTTGAAGGAGTCTTCAAAATTTAAGTTGAAAATAGAATTTCCACCTAACGTAAACTTTGACTTTATTCCATTGGTATCAAGCGACTCAGAGAATTCAAGCTGAATTTCGAGGTTTTCTGTATCTATATTATAAAAATTTATCGATTGAGTAAAATCTCTTCCTGCGATGGTAGCGCTTTTAAGTTGAAACACACCATCATCGGTTTTAAACTTATAATCAGCACCGGCAAATGTTTGTTTCAATCTGCCTTTTAATGCTTTGTCAACATGAAGCGTATAACTTTTAAGTTTTCCTAGGTCAGCATGCTTGATGATTATTGTTTTTGCATCATCTTCAAAAACGAAGCGCAATCCGCTGAGCGAAATACTAGCATCGTTTATTATCGTAATGTTTTGTTTAGCTGAAGTAGAATCGAGCGATTCTGTAAAAATGATTTTAGCATCTTTATTAATTGGAACATTTAAAACTTCTGCAGCTATCTGGAGTTGGAGATCACCGATGGAACAAGCTGTAATTGAAAGTTGACCGGGCTTTGCCTCTGGCTCTTTATTACACGAACTGCTAATAAAAAGCAATGAAATAATACTAACAGCAACGGTTGTTGCAAATGTGCGCCAGATGACATGGGTTGATTTCATTTTTGAAAATTTTATATAATAATAAAAGTGATTTTTGGTATTAAAGAAGAATGATAAAGAATTGATTTAGTATACTTTGAGATAAAAAAGAGGGAAGGGGAACCCCCCTCCCTCTAGAATACAAAACTCACTAACCAATTATTTACTTCCCATTAATCCTTGAACTTCAGCAGCTGAGATGGCCCTGCTAAAGAAGTGCATTTCGTCGTATGAACTTTGATCAGAGAAATGTTCCCAATAAGCAAAGTTTGGAACACCGGAGCTTATAGTCATGCTTGGACATCCGGTCCAGTCAAGTGGTGTTGCTATCTCAGTTTCAGCAACTACCTGTCCATCAACATAAATGGTGGCCTTTGTTGTTGAAATGGTAATAGCAACATGCATCCATTGACCTTCAGGGGCAAAAGTGACAAATGGATTCATCCATACTTCTGTTGTTCCAATGCCAAAGTTAAGTCCAAGCTTTTGTTCTGTTGCATTGCCTTCACGTAGCAGTCGGAAACCAACTTTACGATCATCACCTGCTGGGCTGATTGCGATAACGCCAGCACGGGCAGGTTCAGCGTTTGCAGCATACCAAAAAGCTACGCTAAATTCGGGAGTTGCAATGCCAGCGGAAGGCCTGGTGATATAGGTGTCAGGAGCTCCAACGAAAGCAGTACCGGCTTTACCTTCAACATAAGAAGCAGTTCCAGTCAATGATAAAGCTTCGCCTGTGATACCATCGATGAGACTTTCCTCGAATGGAAGGTAAAGAGTCTCACCTTCAAGAGGATTGTAAACAGGAACAGTTACTTTCTTAAAATTAAGCGTTTTTTCAATTGCTTTACCGGTGAGGTCGGTAGCAACTGCCCTTAGCACATGATCTCCGTCAGTAAGATTGGTGTAAGGATACTCGATAAGTGCCCTGCGATAATCTTTGAAAGTGGTATATGAGGCTATTTCAGCACCATCAAGATGAACAATAACAGATTTAAGCTCCACATCATCAATAGCCACAAGTTTGATTACAATTGTGGCCACTTCCTGATCGGAACGAACTATTTTCCCTTCAATAGGATATAGTATTTGAAGTGTAGGATCGGAGGCATCTGGTTTTGGAGCTACCTCATCAATAGGGTCAATGCCTTTATTGCACGATACCGCCATTATGAGGATCAGTGCACTTGCAAAGAGATATTTTATTATTTTCATTTTTAGTATTTTTTAAGTGATTCTACTTTTGTCCCAGTAAAGGAAGAAGGTCGATTTGAAATTGTGGATAGGGTAGGAAAGTTTTTTCTGCCGAGAAACTTCTGCCATCATAGCTTAGTTCATTATTTTTTCCTAATCTCACCATATCAAAATAACGTGTACCCCATTCCATTGCTAATTCAGCATATTTCTCAGCCATTACCTGATCGTTTGTAACGCCTGAAAGTGGAGTTAATCCGGCTCTTTCTCTCACCAAATTTACGGCTTCGTCTGCAGTTCCGGCAGTGCCTGGCGCACCTTGAGTAAGTGCTTCTGCATACATCAATAAAATTTCTGCATAACGAATCACAGTGAAGTTCTTATTGGTACCATAATCGGTTCTGCCAGGAGTAAGTTGATTAGAAGGCAGATAGTGCTTTCCGCTTGTGAACATTGCGCGTGCATAATCATTAATTCTGTCTCCCGAACGAGTGGTATTTGAAATCCATGCCGGAAGATTAGCATATGCAGGATCTGATCTGAGTTCAGTAATACCTCTGTCGGTAAACAGCACAGTTGTTTCAAGGCGGACTGTTTCACCTCTGTCGAGCATGAATTTGATATACTTCAAACTTGGTTCCCAGAATCCCCAACCGTCATTTGAACCGGCAACTGCTGGTGTCCAACCTTGTGGGCCAAAAAATGCATAGAGGTATGAGTAATTATCGCCTGCACCCTGACCAAGATCGGAATACTGAAATTCCCAGATATTTTCATTATTGAGTTTTCCTGGAATTTTGAACAGTTCATAATAGTCAGCTTCCAAAGTGTATTTACCTGAACTGATAATTTCTCCTGTTGCGGAAGCAACAGCTGGATAATTCTTCAATTCAAGATTTGCTAAAGCTTTCATTGCCAATGCAGTATATTTTGTAACTCCTCCAGGGATGTCGGTGCGTTCATTCGGACGAATAGCAGGAAGATTTGGAATTGCCTCATCCATCCAGGTAGAAATCATTTGCATGATGTCATCTTTTGGTGTTAATGGAGCAACAAGTAACTGAGATGGATCGGAAGTTGGTGGTACAGGTAAAGCACCCCAAACACGTGTCAATTGGAATAACCAGAAAGATTTCAGCACTTTAATTTCAGCGATGTATTGATCACCAAGGGCTTTGTTTGAAGCAAATTCCCGATAAAGAGCAACTTGTTCCATTGCTGAATTTGCCGACAACATGTTCTGATAAAAATTCTGGAATAAGGAATTGTACATCCAATAATCTTTATTGTAATTGTATTTATCGGTTTCAGCAAAGTCTTGCTGGTCTCCTAAGCCACCTGCATTTACATCATCACCACGTACTGAGATCAATGGGTAACATTCCCATTCAATACCATTGAATTCGTGATATGTTCCAATCAGTGGAAGTATCATATTACTACTAACAGTGTAGTCAGTACCACCTGTATATGTTCTGTTTTCAGCCAGATCATCCAGGTATTTTTCGCAACCTGTTGTACCAAGAATTGTGAGTACCGACAGGGCTATTATGATTAAGATTTTATTTCGTTTCATGAGTTAAAAGTTTAAAAGTTAGAACTTAACATTCAGACCGATGGTGTAAACTGCAGCTACAGGATAGGTTTGAGAATCCCAGCCATTGGCAACTTCAGGCGTAAAACCATTGTATTGGAAAAGTGTCAAAGGACGTTCTGCTGTGAAGTAGATTCTTGCTTCAGGGAATTGACCATTAAGCCATTTTGAGTTTCGGAGTGTATATCCTAATTGCAAATTCTGGATTCTGAAAAAAGAACCGTCTTCAACAAAGTAGTCACTCATTTTTTGATTCCATCCTTTACGTAAACCAGCAGAAGAAGGATACTCATTGGAAGTTCCTTCACCATGCCAACGATTTGTTGCCAAATCAGCATCTAAGTTACCATCAGGGGTCCAGATTAATTCTCCACGTTTACGATTGAGGATTTTGTTACCCATCTGACCATAAACACTCGTTGAAAAATCAAAACTTCCGTAAGTAATGCTAATATTACCACCATACATGAAGTTAGGGAAATATGATCCAAGGATAACGCGGTCATCATCGTCGATTTTTCCATCCCTATTTTGGTCTTTATACTTGAAATCTCCAGGGACGAGTCCATTGGCAGCTGCGACTGGATCGGCGTCAATTTCAGCTTGATTTTGATAAACACCCGCAACTTCACGACCATAAAATGCCATCAAAGGTTCACCAAGATAGGTGCGTTGGCGAAACTCAGCCGTACCACCTTCGATATACGATTGTCCATAGAGGTCCATAGCTTCGTTTTTCAGGGTCGAAATATTTGCTCCAACACTGTAGCTCAGTTTATTATTAACTGTATTAGACCAGTTTAATGCAAGCTCAATACCAGAATTTCTAATAGTACCAACAGGCTTTAAAACGCTTCCTCCTTGACCTGGAATAATGACTGGTATAGCTGCATTTTTTGTATCACGGATGAAATAATCAAATTCTACTGAGAGTTTATCTCTAAGCAATTTAGATGTAAAACCAATGTTTGTTTCTTCCGTCAATTCCCATTTCAAAGTTGAAAAAGTATTGTTAACAACTGTTCCGGAATAAACAATTCCTCCAAGTGTTGTTGTTACAACGCTTGTTGTGAAAGCACCGTCGCTGGCTTGAATGCGGTCGTTACCAAGTTGTCCCCAACTGGCACGAAGTTTCAAGAACTGAATATAATCATTTCCTTTCAGGAAGCCTTCTTCTGAAATAACCCATCCGGCACCTACAGTTGGGAAATAGCCCCATTTCTGTTGATATTTGTTACTACCGTCAGCACGTAAAGTTCCATACAGTAAGTATTTATCACTAAAGTTATAGGAAACTCTTCCGAAATAAGACATTCCGTATTGCCTCAATCCGTCATCCCAAAGGGCTTCTGTGGAAAGATTCAATGACTGATTCAGGTACCAAGATTGCTCTTGATCTGTTGGGAAATTTTTTCCTTGAGCAGAAAGTTTCTGATATCCTTCATCTTTGAAAGAAGATCCTGCCATTACAACAAAAGTATGGTTATTGATACTTTTGTTATACGTCAACACATTATCCCATATCTTATTGTTATATATAGAATAAGTGCGGGTAATCGTTGCATCAGGATTCTGAAAATCGCTATCATTGAACCATGGAAGGTTAACAACACGCTGATCTATTGAAGAATAATTGTAATTGTAGGATGTCTTAAAAGTCAAAGTCTGTGGGATTAAGTTAAGTTCCGCATAATAGTTGGCTAAAACTTTCTTTATTTTCATCCTGTCAATATTATAATCCATAGTAGGGAAGGGGTTTTGTCCACTTCTATAACCTAAGTCCCGTGCATTGGAATAATTTATTGGTGTTGCATCAGTGTTATTCTCGTCATAAACTGGCATGATAGGTACAGCAAAATAGGCTTGATTCCAAGCACTGTTTTGAGCGTTAAATTTCGTAGCATTACTGAAAATAAGGTTTCCTCCAACAGTTAACCATTTTGTTGCCTTAATATCCAATTTGGTACGTAGGTTCATACGCTCATATTGGTTATCCATTTTGAGAATACCATCTTGAAAGAAATAGTTTGAACCAATAGAATAACGTGCCTTGTCATTACCTCCTGAAATATCAAGACTATGATTGGTAATAGGTGCAGGGCGAAGTACTTCGCTGTACCAATCGGTATTTACATCAGGAACATTAGGGTTGATTCTGCTTCTTCCATAACGTTGCATGGCATTAAGAACGAATGTTTGATCAGCAACTGATCCTGATTCCAAAGCCATCATACTGAATTGCTGTGCATTAGCCATCTTTACAATGTTTTGTGCAACTTGATATCCAGTATATCCGCTGTAGCTGATTTCTGTTTTTTGATTATATGAACCTGATTTAGTCTCAATCAAAACAACACCATTTGCAGCTCTAACACCATAGATAGCAGATGCTGATGCATCTTTTAATACTGACATAGATGCAATATCAGAAGGATTTAAGAAGTCAATATTGTCAAAAAACATCCCGTCTACAACGTATAGCGGAGCTTCATTATCTCTCCCAGGAAATGAACCAACTCCACGAACCCTAATAGTAGGAGAGTCACCAGGGCCACCGCCTGTAACAACTTGTAAACCAGCTACTTTTCCTTGCAAGGCTTGCAACGGATTCGCTGAAGGTGTTTTAACAAGCTCTTCAGATTTTATAGTAGTGATGGAGGAGGTAAGATCTTTCACTTTTACACTACCATAACCAACTACAACAACCTCTTGAAGTGAAGTTTTCGCAGGAACTAATTGAATCTTGAGAACATTGAATGTGCCAATAGTTACTTCAGTTGATTCATAGCCTACAAAACTTACAACAAGTACTTTTTCATTTGCTCCTACTGTTAAAGTAAAGTTTCCATCCATGTCAGTGGAGGTTCCTTTTGCAGTTCCCTTTACCAAGACAGTAGCTCCCGGCAAAGATTCATTTGTTGATTGATCAGTAACAGTCCCAGCGATGTTTCTGTCCTGTCCGAATACTGCGCTTACACCTAGTGTAAACATCAGAATTAGCATGCTTCTGAACCAGCGAATTACCGGCTCTTTAGGTACACAGTTCTTCATAGCATTTTTTTTATTTGTTTAGTGGTTGAAAAAAAGAATAAATTTTAATTAGTAATTGTTTAATCATGTTTCATACATAGTTAGCGAATTTGTTGATCTTTAATTTATGTTATTTTAATTTTTGATTTGATAGCAATATTTAACGAAAGTTAGTAAAAGTATTAAAATTCCGATGTAATTTTTAGCACTCTATGAATTTTCATTTGATCAATTTCATTTATTTGCACAAACAGTCCCTTGTGAATAATTGATTTGAAATCTATATTTTCTATTTCAAAGATAACTTTAAAATTTAAATTTTTGTTAAATTTAGGAGATACTGCAATCGTTTGCACATAAATGCACTCCAACAACTTTACTTCACCGTCATTTTATTGAATTACGTACCTCAATTAGACTACGTCATATATAAAATTATAAGTTATAAATATCAATAAAACAATGAGATACAATCGCAAATTTAATTCGTTTGAAAAAAAAACAGTTTTAAGCAAACGAAAGAAAAATTTTCACTTTTCCGCAACATTTTTAAATTTTCCGAAAATTTCCTCTATTATTCTTTTGTTTGGGACGAATTCTCTTAAAGAATTAAATCAATTTGATTGTTCTAAATGTTAACAATTTTTACTTTCTGTTTGTGATAAACTGTTTAAACAATAGCTTAAATAGAATCAAATCACTTCGAGTTATGAGCAAGTCAAAAAATGTAAGATTATTTATTTGTTTGAAAATAATCCATTGATAAATGACAGCAGCGAAATAGGCTAATGAGGAACTGACAGCAGCTCCGATGATTCCATAAGTGGGAACTAAAAAATAAACTGTTGGTAATGTGACAACAAATCCAATTAAGGATGCATACAAATTATATCGTGGAACCCCTGTTCCTGAGAAATAATGACTGAAAACAGCATTGGCTGCCAAAGCGACTACTCCAGGTCCAAGAAAAATGATTACAGTTTTTATGTCGCCATAATCTTTGCTGAAAACATATGTAAAAAATTCAGATGGAAGTATAGATAAAGTTATGACACCTATTAATGTTATTAATACAGAAACCTTAAGCAATTGTAAAGTAATTATTTTGGCATAACCGCTATCATTTGTATTGCTAATAGCCGACATCTGAACAAGGGCAATGCTTTGCCCAATTAAACGCAATCCTTCTGTGACTTGAGCTCCTGAATGATAGATTCCTAATGCACCAAGACCTGATATATTTTTGATAAAGTAGAATCCTAATCGTTTATTTAATAAATGTGTAATACTTGAAAATTGTGTAATTATGCCATATATAAGCAATTCTTTAAGAGAAGTTGAAGCTTGTGATTCCTCTTTAATTGCGAGGTTTATTACAAGGATATTACTAAGAATGGCTGATATTGAGAATGATATATATAAAGCTATGACAAATGAACGCTCATCACTAATATCAAACCAGAAAATATTTATAGCCATTACTGTTATCATTAAAACAAACTGAAGCGTAAACAACAAGTTAAAAGCCTTTAATTTTTCTTTCCCCAAAAGAATATTCAGTGCAAAACCATTGAGGCTGTTTAATAAAACAAGTAAAAGAATATGAACAGCATATCCCTCAGGAACAATTAAATAGAACAATTTAGGACTAAAACTAAGAAAAAGAAATATGCTGGAAGTAAGCAAGATAATAAATACTAACCAAATTGATGACCATTTCAGGAGGCTGAATATTTTACGCCGCGAACTATAAAAAACAAGTGCATTGCCTCCCATATCTGCAAAAAGCAGAATCAATGAAATATCTAAAAGTATAATGCCTGATAAACCCCATGATTCTTTTGCCATATAATTGGTGGCCATCCATAGCATGAATAGATTAGCCAAAGCATGTAAAATCCTTGTTGCTGATGTACCAAGTATTTTTTTAAACATCACCTGAGCTTAAATTTTTGTAACAATTGATGTCTTAACCCAAAAAGCGAAAAAGTAAACCTTTTACTGTCAATTACGGCTAAATTGGATGTCCGGTTAAATGTATGAAGACCTTTTGAATACTTTTCTCCTTTTTTAGGGTCTATTCGTGCGATAATCTTTTCTTCGAAAGTAGTTGGAGTTAAGACTGTTATTTCACAAATGTTTACGGCTCTGCCATAATGGGATGAACAATCCTGTGATAGCCGATAAACTTTTCCTCCTTCCAAAAATGGAGTTCCGGCATTTCGTGATGATCTTATATCGGTTTTTATTGGATTATTGTTATGTGGTTTGTAGTTATCAAAAGGTTTGTCTGAGTAAAATGCATACAAATGAACACTTGGCATGGATTTTAATGTGAAAAATAACCACCATCTTTCTTCGAATTTAAAAATAACAGGATCAACAGCCTGAAAATCATCAAGAATATTTTTTTGAAAGACAAGTTTCATCAATGCGGCATCAAACTGATACAATTTAATTGCATTTGAATTGTAACATTCAGGAATACAGTAAATTATATCATCAATATTGATAACAAACGGAAACGATAAATGATTATTCTCATTCAACAATGCGTATTGTTCTTTAAAACCATCCGACTTTTTAAATGCGACCAAGTCTCCTTTTCCTTTTTGATAATCAAATCGTTCAGCAAAAAGAAATGTCTCATTCGAATATTCAAAAATAAACGGATCAGCAAGATAGGAAGTTTTCTTTTTTCTTTCTAACCAATTCAATTTGTGATCGTTAATTTGAAAATCTCGTATAAAAGTATTAATAACTGCAATATGCCAATCTTCTTGAACTAATAAGAAATCCAAGTGAAAAATCAAACGGCGGTATATAGTCAAAAAGAGAAAATACAACATTTTGATATTACCGGGTGGGGTATAAATTTTTGCACTCGATGTAGAAGCAGATGCTTCAAATTCTGGTAGTTTTATTTGTCTGCAGACAAGTAAAGGCATCATGCAGCTTTCAAAATACAACTGATCCAAATGTGCTTTATATGAATGTTTTATAACTGGTAACCAAATTTTTTTTAGGATTATGCCTTTATCCAGATTTTCGGTAAGTCGCTGAAGAATGATACCATTCTGAGGTTTTTTGTGAAGAAACTCCCAGAAACCTGGAGGACTTCCTCGATATTCTTGTTCATCATCGTGATGAAATGACCATATACCAAATTGGGCTGCGTTTAAAATATCGCCTTTTAATATGTTGAAACCAAATCGCAATAAAAAATCAAGATTGTGTGATTTTATATGAATTATATCCTGATCGCTGAAATAACTAACAAAACTTTTCTTTTGAGGTTTTACTTCTAAAGTTTTAATTGACCTAATGATTTGACTAATATCTACAGTTTGTTTTGATAAAGGTCTGAAAATGAATCTACTCCAAAAGCGAAATAAGAAACGATCAAAAGGGTAGCTTTTTAAGTACTGAACGAACGATTTTTTTACATGCTGCTCGTTATTCAAAACAACAATCTCAAGTTGATGGCCTTCATCTAATAAAAGCTTGATTGTTTCAGCTTGCCATTCTTCCACCAAATGGCTGTTCAATAACAAGCCAAATTTAAACACTTGGTTTTGATCAGAGTTGATGGTAGTTAATTCAAACCTCTTTAACATGATTCACTTCTCAGCTTTTGTTACTTTTGTGGCAATAAATGATGTTGATCCGTTGTTAGGTTAAAACCTCAACACGCAAATATCCAACATTTTTTTGAACATTACTTTTTGAACTTTTTTTCACAACTGAATAAGTTTATGCCTGGCCTTTTATTTTCTATAAATATATCCCAGAATGATCTAAGAAATGCTTTGACATTTCTTGATTTCTCCGGATTCAAAATCAAGTCTCATTCTAACGTTGAGAACAGGCTTTTTGTTGCAGAGAACAGTTACAAGGGTTACCCAACACAAAGTTGGCAGCGTGGTCAGAAGTTCGTGTTTTTTGAAGGCATGGTTTATCCAAAACCTAAAGATTCTTTTCCTGATGAACTTTTCGATTTCATTACTCCATCAGGATTTTCGAACACAGCTATTAATAAATGGGTAAACAGCCATGATGGTGAATTTGTTATCTTTTTGGTTGATATTGCCTTACAACAAGCCTTTTTCGTTAATGATCGTTTTGGAAGACTACCAGTCTATTTATTAAAGGATGGTCGAAAACTTGCATTAAGCAGAGAAATTTCTTTCATTCATCGCTTGAGAACCTTTAAAAATCCTGATATTATTGGCCAAGCTCAATCCTTTCTCTTTGGCTTTGCACTTGGAAATAGAAGCCTATGGGAGAAGATTGAACGCGTTGAACCAAATGTTCAAATTCAGATTGATTTGATTAATGGCCGAATAATGCAGCAATCTTTTTTCAACATTCAAGGGGCACTGTCTGCGAAAAATACAAATAATCACATTCCAGATCTCATCAATCAATTTAATCATGCATTGCAAAATCGAATAGAAGTTCTTGACAAACCAGCGGTTTCTTTGAGTGGAGGTTTGGATTCAAGGTTAATTGCTGCATCATTATCATTTCAAAATCAATACATTCCACTAATTACTTATAGCGATTTCGAACAATCTGCATCGAAAGATTTATTCAGTGCGACCAAAGTAATTCAACATCTTGGCCTTGAAAAGCAGCATCAGGTGATTGAATTGCAACAAACTACACTTGAAAATATAAATGAGATCATCAGGTTTAAGCAAGGATTAAATGGGGCAGATATGGCTTTTATTTTGCCTTTTCTTTCTCATTTTCAACAGAATGGCTATAGCATGATTACAGGAGATGGTGGTGACAAAACATTGGATGATCTCCGACCTTTGGTTCCAATTATTTCGACACATCATCTGATAAATTACCTGATTCAGAAGCACAGTCATTTAAGCTTGAAAGAAGTTTCCTTAATTTTTAATATCCGCCCTGATGAACTTTATCAATCAATTGCAGATCAATTAAATAGTTATAATACTGATTCGTTTGAAAACAAGTTTATCCATTTCATGATCCGTGAAAGAGCAATAAACTGGCTATTTGAAGGCGAAGACAGAAACAGATATTTTACCTGGTCAACAACACCTTATTATAATAATGATTTTTTTGATCTTGCTATGCAATTGCCAATGAAACAAAAAGCATATGGAAAGGCATTTCGAACTATTTTAAATGAATTGCCAGGTCATCTTGAAAAAATTGATAACCCGAATTGGAATGCAGCGATAATCGAACAGCGCAGAATTGAGCGATTGTTTTTGAGACAAAAGATTCGTTACTTACTTCCTAACATAATAAGTGCTTTTCGACCAAAAAATAATCAACGTATTGATATAAATCAGTTTACAAATTTAATTGGAATTAAATCAAATGATTTTCGGTTTGTACATTCCGAATGGTTTGAACAGTTGGAAAGTTTGAAACTAACCCAAAGTAGCTGGTTTCGTTTGTTGACTGTTTTAATAACTGACTTATAGGAGGCAAACAACGATTTCTTCTTCAAAGTCAACTCATAAATTTGTGATTTTAAGCTATTTATTGACACATAATATGTACTTTTGATGTCTTTAAATTTTCAATATTATTTTATATTTTGACACATAATCTATTAAATACCATTCTATTAACATCTCATAACTTTTAGTTTATGAAAAAATCTATTCTTTTTCTTTTGTTTGCAGTAATGAGCCTGTCAATTTCTGCAACTGAGATTGTTTCAAATTATTATTTTGATCAACTTCAATTATCGAAGAGCAATGTATTCGATCTAATCCGTTTCGAACAAACAATGCTGACAAATAGGGCAGGGGAGCCAATGTTGCCATATCGTCAGATTAGTTTGCTTTTACCTCCTGGTGAAACCGCATTTTCGATCGAAGTAATACGCGAAGGTAAAACCTTGATTCCCGGAACGTTTAACCTCATGCCTGCCCAATCCTCAAAACCGTTGTCGGAGAAAAAGCAACTTCCTTTTCAAAAAAATGAGTTGGTTTACAATAGCTCTAATCCTTATCCGACTGTTTCCCATGGAGAACTTTCTACTCAGTTTTTAAATGGCTTTGGTTTTGCATTCTCAAGCATCACACCTGTAGAATATATACCATCTGAAGGTAAGTTGTATTATTACAGCAAGTTAACTGTTATTATTCATACTGCTCCATCTGAAAAAAGTGAGATAGCCCTGAATATGCTTAAAACTTCAGCAGAAGTTTTAAGCACTGTTGAAAGGTTAGCTCAAAACGATGAAAACATGCATTTGTATCCTGAAGTGAAGAGATCCGCAGGTGATTATGAATTACTTATTATCACTCCTCAAAGTTATGTAACTGGTTTTGAACCTCTTGTAGCTATGTACTTAGCTAAAGGCGATAGAAGTCAGGTCATAACAACTGAATTTATCAATGCCAATACCACTGGTGCTGATCTTCAAACCAAAATTCGCAATTTTATAATTCAAAACTATCAGGAGCACCAAATTGAAACCGTGATTCTTGGCGGTGATGTTGAAAATGTTCCTTATAGAGGATTTTATTGTTACGTCCAATCCGGGAGTGGCTATACTGACAATGGTATTCCAGCTGATCTGTATTATGCCGGACTCGATGGAAACTGGAATACAGATGGCGATGCTAAATGGGGCGAACCTGGTGAAGATGACCTCCTTCCTGAAATAGGAATTGGCAGACTACCTTTTAGTAATGCTTCCGAGCAAACAAATCTCATAAATAAAAGTATAAAATATCAAACTCAACCAGTTTTGGGCGAGTTCACAAAGCCTCTCCTAGTTGGTGAGCACCTGTATGATAATCCATTAACTTATGGAAGTGATTATTTAGAATTGCTCATTGGACCAAGAAACGATAATGGTTATACTACTAACGGAATACCTCCATTATATGCGATTCAAAAAATGTATGAATCTGTTGCCAACTGGTCTGCTTCCGATCTTAGAAATGCAATAAATCAAGGGAAACAATTCGTGCATCACGTAGGTCATGCAAGTCAGACGTATGTTGCAAAAATGAGTAACTCTGATATCACGGATGCAAATTTTGCTCAAACAAATGGAGTGATACGTAATTACTCTATCTTTCATACACATGGTTGTGATTGTGGTTCATATGATTACAATGATTGTATCCTTGAGCGAATGGTCAACATTGAGAATTTCGCTGCTGCCGTTATAGGAAACTCTCGTTATGGCTGGTTCAATGAGGGTCAATCAGAAGGGCCTGCCGCACACCTTCACAGAGAAATGACAGACGCCATTTTTACTGATAAAATTGCTGCCTTAGGGCTTGCATTGACCGAATCTAAGGTTATGACAGCACCGTGGGTTACAGCTCCTGGTCAATGGGAAGAAGGCGCCTTGCGTTGGAATTTCTATGATTTGAATATTCTTGGCGACCCTGCCATGCATGTTTGGTCAGCTGAACCTATGCAGACACAAGTAAATTATTCAAGTGAACTTGTGCTTGGCTCAACTTCAACCTCTGCCACAGTTTCAGTTAATGGCTTTGCATTACCTAATGCGGTTTGCAGCATTTTATTGAATGGTGAATTGATTTCCAGAGCCTTAACAAATAATAATGGAGTAGCAGACCTCGTTTTTGATATTCCTGTAACGGATATTGGAACAGCACAACTGATTGTTTCAGGAAATAATTGCCTTACACAGAGTCTTCCAATTACCTTTATTCCAGCTTCTGGTCCTTATGTAGTTTATAGTCATCATATTCTTATGGACGCAGCAGGTGGTAATGGAAACAGTTTACCCGATTACAACGAAACTGTTCAATTGGAAATGGCAATGCGGAATGTTGGTCTGGAACAAGCTTCAAACCTAAATATAACAATAAGTACTGATAGCCCTTGGGTTACTCTTTTAAATAATAGTTTTACGATCAATCAACTGCCTGCTGGTGATACTGTTACTGTTGAAAACGCGGTTGGGTTATCAATTGCACATGGTATTCCAAACCAACAAATGGTGGCATTTACCATCCAAACCTCTGATGGGACAACTAGTTGGAGTAGCAGTTTCTCAGTGAATGTGCTTGCCCCAGAGCTCCTTATCGGAAATTATGTAATTAATGATGCAACAGGTAACAATAATGGCCTTTTAGATGCAGGCGAAACTGTTCAACTCATTGTTCAGCTTAACAACATCGGCAGCAGCGATGCTGGTTTAATTACTGCTGTTTTAAATAACTTAAGTTCATGGATTTCTATTGATGATCAGAGTATCGAGATACCTTCATTGGCTGCAGGTCAATTTACACAACTTGTATATAATCTGCATGTTAACCCTGCAACTCCAACCGGAACTGTAGCTGCTTTTAACCTTGAGGTGTTAGATGGAGATTATTCTGTTGCATCAGAATTATTATTTTCTGTTGGTTTGCGTATTGAGGATTTTGAAAGTGGTGATTTTGATAATTATGAATGGCACCATTCAGGCAACGCCAATTGGACAATTTCTATGACGAACCCTTACGAAGGGAACTATGCAAGCCGATCAGGAATGATTTCTGATAGTCAACAGTCTGATTTGTGGCTTAGCCTGATTGTTATGGGCAATGACAATATTAAGTTTGCCAGAAAGGTCTCTTCAGAAGCTGGTTATGATTACTTGTCATTTTATATTGATGACAGCGAAATCGATAAATGGGCAGGTGAAATTGGATGGGAAGAAGTGAGTTATCCAATTAATGAAGGAAGCCATATGCTCAAATGGTCGTATAAAAAAGATATAACTGTTGCCTCTGGCAGCGACTGCGCATGGGTTGATAAAATTACTTTCCCAGGAACGACTACCATTATTGATTTGGAAGAGAAATTAAGTGGGGTCAACTTTAGCATTTGGCCAAATCCAAACAGTGGTCATTTTGTAATTGTTACTAACAGCGAGAATCCAGTTAAGCTAAAGGTTTTTAATAGTATGGGAAAGATTATCTTAGAACAAGATAACATATTAAATAATACACCATTAGATGCTTCTATGTTAAGTGCAGGTATTTATGTGGTTGAAGTTTCCAATGGTGAAAAACAATACAGAAATAAGATGATTATCCAATAGTTGTTGGATTCTAATCCAACCCTAGATAAAAGTTCTTTAATAATTCATGATAAGCCGGAGTAAAACTTCCATCTGTTTTTCTGATGTAAAGTGAATGATGCTCCGGCTTATCTTTTTTTATATACCCAAACTCAAGAATAACACGATTTGCCTGTCGTCCTTCGATAGGAATAATATTAAGCTGGCGGTTTAAATAAAGGTGATTTTGATGACAGCTTTCCAGAAATCCATCCACGGAATCCATTGGGATAATTACTGCGAAAATTCCATCCTCGTGTAAAATGTGAGCGGTAGCTGAAATTAATTCAGGATGTGATAGCGTATCAGTATGTCGTGCCAGATTTCTTCGCTCTTGTTTTGCCTTAAAGACTGAAGTAAAAAAAGGTGGGTTACTAAGTACTAAATGATATTTTTTATTTTCGCTATCAGGTTCAAAATTTTTTATATCAACCAATTTTGCAGATAACCGGCTTCTCCACTGCGATGTTAAAAAATTAAAATTAGCTTGATCAACAGATGCTTGATCAATATCGATTGCCTCAATAATACAATCTGAGCAACGCTGGGCAATCATCATACATAAAATACCAGAACCTGTTCCAACATCCAAAACATAACCTGACAAAGGTATTTGCACGAAAGCCCCAAGTAAAATTGCATCAGTGCCAATTTTCATTGTTGCCTCATGATGGACCATGCTGAAGTGACGAAAATGAAAAGGTCTTCCGTCAGACATATCTTAGCCGTTCAGATACAATTCAATCAATCCCTCAGGAGCTTTTATATATATCGTTTTACTTCTCCTGTCAACTCGTGTAATAACTTCATCCTGAATAGGGATAAGCACTTCTTTGTTATTAACAAAAACTTGGATGAGCGCCTGACTCGGATATTCAAGAACCTGTTCGATTTTTCCCAATAATCCATAAGATTCATCCATCACTTTAAAACCAGGTATCTCATGGAAATAGAATTTATTACCACTAAGTTTTGGTAATAAATCCAACGGTAAAAAAATTTCCATACCAGCCATTTCAGCTGCTTGAGCAATAGTGTCGATATCTTGCAGTTTGATATAGGCCTTATTGCTGTGAAGGCTTATTTTTTGAATAAAAAACGGAATCAGATTTTTGTGAATTTCTAGTAAAATAAAGGCAATACCTTGATATGCAGACGGTTCATCGGCGTCAATTCGAATGCTTATCTCACCTTTGATTCCATGTGTTTTGATTACTTTTCCAAAATAAAAACAATCTTCTTTTTGCATAGTTTTAAACTTATGACATAATAACCAACAAATTTAACAGAAAGGACTGAATTGAAAGGATATAATTTTTCCGGTAACTTTTACCTTAGCAATTCTTTATGATCACTTAATCAAAAAAAAAGCCGGTACTAACCGGCTTTCGAATTTTATGATGCAAATATTATGCTTCTGTTTCAATTTCAGGTGCTTCAGCTGCTGCTTCTTCAATTTCTATCTTAAGAGCTGTAGCCATCTTTTTTGCTACTTCAGCTGCTTTAGCTTCCTTCACTTTGGCTTCGGCTTCAAGGGCTTTTTTACGATCATTGCGTTCTGAATCTGTAAGACCTTTCTTCTTAGATTCAATCTTCGCAAGTTTCTCATTGAGCCAAGTCTGGAATTTCACTTCTGCTTGCTCCAGAGTTAAAGCACCTTTTTGAACTCCTTTTAAAAGGTGTAATCTGTACAATACTCCTTTGTATGAAAGGATAGCACGTACTGTATCAGTAGGCTGGACTCCGTTTTGAAGCCATTTCACTGCTTTGTCGAGATCAATATTGATCTCTGCAGGGTTTGTAATTGGGTTGTAGGTGCCAATCTTCTCGATAAATCTTCCGTCCCGTGGTGCACGACCATCCGCAATTACAATATGATAAAAAGGTTTGCCTTTTTTACCATGACGTTGTAATCTCATTTTTGCTGGCATAATTGCTTAATTTTTAATGCTTAATATGTTAAAATGGACTGCAAATTTCGTGTTTTTTTTAATACTGACAATGCTTTTAAGTGATTTTCTACTTTTAAAAAGTTGTTTCTTAATCAAGATAAATTTCAAATCAATCACTTTAATTTCTATATATTTGTAAATCAGATATATATAAAGAATATAAATTTTATATTTTCGTTGAAAAAGTTTCCTTTATATTTGAATTGATTCCTCTTCAGGCAGTTTCAAATCGTTATTTTGGCAATAATCGGCTAAAAGTTGCATATAATTCTCAAGTTCTGACTTGGTTCGGTTGCATTGAAAAGTCCATATGTCCTTAAGTTTATGCCTTAGCTCATAATCGTTACGAATGAATCTATGCGACTCGTCTGCTTGAATTAGAGATTGTAATAGAATTCCTAGTTCGGGATTTTTATCTTTAATTAATGATAATGCCTGAGCTGTTCCGCTTTCTGTTACAGGTAAATGCAATTGTTCCAGTAAAGAATGTAGTATTTTTGGAATCATAAGGATTTATTTGTGCTTTTGATTAAATTTAGATTGGTGGAAATAATTGATAAGATATTGAAAAATAATTAATTACACCATATTCATTGTTTTTTATTTTTATTCATTCTAATTTAAAACAATTTGCTAATTTTACGCAGCGATTCGAAGGGTTAATCTTCGACAAAAATATTCAAAATAACATTGCAGGAAGTGAATTCGTGCCAAACTGCCGATAGACAAATAGGGCAGTGTAACAAAGCGAAGCATTATGATTGAAGGTAAAAAGGATACTTTTGAAACAGTAAAAAAAATTTTTACAGATTATCTCGAACAAAGAGGTCATCGTAAAACACCTGAACGTTACACAATCCTTAAGGAGATTTATGCAACTGAAGGTCATTTTGATATTGAAACACTCTATATCAGAATGAAAAATAACAAATACCGTGTAAGCAGGGCGACTTTGTACAACACGATCGAGCTTTTATTGGACTGCTCGTTAGTTACAAAGCATCAATTTGGTAACAATTGTGCACAATTTGAACGTTCGTTTAAATTTAAACAACATGACCATTTTGTAAGTATTGACACAGGCACTGTTTTGGAATTTTGTGATCCACGTGTTCAGGAGATACAAAAATCAGTTGAAGAGTTGTTAGGTGTTGAAGTGACGCATCATGCGCTAACCTTTTATGGCCGTATTAAAAGTCAAGAAGCTGAAGCTGATCATATTGCTTCCTAAAAAGCGCATTTTTTTAGCTTAAATGCAATTCCTGTATTGGAAATCGTTACTTTCGATTAAATTTGCAAGCCGAAGAGCATGTGGTGTTTTGTGCCACGTATCAATTGTCATTTAATTTCGAATGTTATGAATGTGGATGTATTGCTAGGCCTTCAATGGGGTGATGAAGGCAAAGGAAAGATTGTGGATGTCTTAACCCCTCATTACGACCTTGTTGCAAGGTTTCAAGGTGGCCCAAATGCCGGTCATACAATTGAATTCGAAGGAAAGAAATTTGTCCTTCACACGATTCCTTCTGGAATTTTTAATCCTGATGCAATTAACCTTATTGGTAATGGTGTGATCATTGATCCAGTTATTCTTCAAAGAGAAATGGTTAAATTACGTCAAAGCGGCACAGAAATAGGAGCTAATTTGTTCGTTAGCCGGAAAGCACATCTGATTCTTCCTTCACATCGTTTGCTTGATGCAGCTTCAGAAAAGGCAAAAGGAGCATCGAAAATTGGTTCTACCTTAAAAGGTATTGGTCCAACTTATACCGATAAAATAAGTAGAAATGGTTTAAGAGTTGGTGATATTTCATCAGCTTCATTTTATGAAAAATATACGGAATTGAAAGAAAGACACCTTCAGTTGGTTCGTCTCAATAATTTTGATTTCAGTGAATACCTTATCGATGGACTTCAATTTGATGCATATGAGGAGCAATGGTTGGGAGCTGTAAAAATCCTTAATGAAATGCAACTTGTTGATAGTGAATATTTCATTAATGAAAAGGCTCGTCAGGGAAAGAGAATATTAGCTGAAGGTGCTCAAGGATCACTTCTTGATATTGATTTTGGAAGCTATCCTTTTGTTACTTCATCCAATACGACCATAGCAGGGGTATGTTCAGGCCTTGGTATTGCTCCTAACATGATTGGTAAAGTAATTGGAATTTTCAAAGCGTATTGCACCCGTGTTGGTAGTGGTCCATTTCCAACTGAATTACTCGATTCAACTGGTGAAATGCTACGAAGCAAAGGCAATGAATTTGGCTCGACAACTGGTAGGGCAAGAAGATGTGGTTGGCTCGATATGCCAGCACTTCAGTATGCAATCATGCTAAATGGGGTTACCGAACTTGTTATGATGAAAGCTGATGTAATGGATGAATTGCCAACGATTAAAGTTGCCACGGCTTATAAAGTGGACGGTCAAATTATTAATCATATCCCTTTCGAAGCTTGTACCCAACATTTAGATCCAGTTTATGAGGAGCTTCAAGGCTGGATGAAATCTCTAACGCATATTGCTAGTAAACAAGATGTGCCAAATGCTTTTGAACAATACATTCAATATATTGAGCAGAAAACTAACGTTCCGGTAACAGTAGTATCAACAGGTCCTGACCGTAACCAAACATGGTACCGGAAATCTTGATGAACTTAACTCTATAATCTAATTCGTTTATTGACCCTTTGAAGCGAATTTCCCTGAAAACCATATTCCAGTTTTTGGATGTGAATTGTTTTTATTGAGAAGTAATCCGATTTCTTTTCAAATCTCTTTGTTAACAGATTCTTCATGAAGCTGCTTCAATTTATTCTTCCTATGGAATTTAATTGTAATAAATGCAATAATAAGGAAAGGTAAAGTTGATATCAAAATTTTGATATTCAATGTAATAAGTCCAATTATAAACATAAAGGCAAGCAATAATCCTAGTCCTCCAATGCTCAAAAGGGTAATTAGCTTATTTGGTTCCTTTTGGAACAAAGTGCTTAATAAAAATAGCTGACTGAGTAACGGAAGGAGAATAAAAGGATGAATAATAGAGCTTGGGTTATTGATCAATTTTGATAGTATTTCAGCTTCTGCTTCAAACAAAAATTGATTGTTATTTCCTCCCCATTCAAGAAACCCTAGGAGTGAACTGAGAATGAGTAAGGCGTTTAATATCTTACTTTTTTTCATGATTAAAGGAATTAATTCCTGTTTATATTTCAAAGGTATTATTTTCTGAGACTTATTTTTAGGAATGAAATTCTGTCGAAAGCTTATACCTATTCTTTTTATTCAATTTTGTCTGATAAAAAAAAAAGACTGTCAATAAGACAGTCTTTTTTAAAGAATATTTTTGAATTCTTTATTGATGAATCAGCTTATGGTGAACAGTTTTTAATCCGTCTGAGATTTGAATGAAATAAATTCCGTTATTAAACTGATCTACTGAAAGTTGTTTAACACCTATGCTATTGTTAATGAAATTTTCAGCATAAACAACTTTTCCTGTAAGGTCCGTAACTTTGAGCGTAAGATTGCTATATACAAAACCTTTTATTTCGATATTACACATGCGGGTTGCGGGATTTGGATAGATACGAATCATTGAAGCTTCCTGTTCATTAAGTCCTATAGTACTTTTCACTTCAACTAATTTTGATGCTGACCACTCACTCATTCCGCACATATTTGTTGCTTGAACTTTTAATTCAGCCTGACCTCTGAAATCAGCATTCCATGTTATAACAGCCTCTGATCCATTAATAACTACATTACCTGCAGTTTCAGGAGTTAAACTTAGCATTAGATTTTCTTCGTTTGTAATGGTCTGTAAAGTATAAATACTTGTGAATCCGTTGTTAAAATCAACTGTGTCAGCACCTACGGGAGCATTAGGCTGTGCAGGTTGTGTAATCACATGAATCCACATATGAGCATCTAGCGAGCTAGAACAATTAGCATCAACGATATGTGTTGCAATGAGTTCTGTAGTATTGGTTGGCGACATAATCATGAAATACGGACTAGACTCAATTGTTAAGGCTGGCATTGGCTCTGCCATTGTTAGTACCCATGGCGCTTGTCCCGTAAGGTTTATTTCAAATGTAGCCTCGGTACCCTGGCAAATAGTTTGATCTGGACTTACCTCAACAGTTGGCAATGCATTGATCATCAGCAAAAGACTGTCGCTTGCTGCTGTACATTCTCCTTGGCTTGTTGCCATAAGGTAAAGTGTAACTGAACCAATGCTCTCGTCTTGAACTGAAGGTTGGTAAGTTGTAACTAATGAAGCTGGATCAGTAAAAGTACCAGTTCCGCTACTTGACCATAAGAGCAAGTTAAAGTTTGTTGCCAATGCATTGTCAATCAATACACTATTATTACCGGCACAAACTGATTTGTTTTCTCCAACTTCAACAAGTGGCTCGGGATAAATTGACAAGGTTTGCATTGATAAAGCTGAAGAGCAACCTGTCATAGCACTTGCAGTAAGTGTAAGCTCAACAGTTTCAGTAGTAATGTCATTCGTACCAGGTGTATATGTTGGCAGAAGGAGGGTCGCGTCATCGAAGGTTCCATCGCCAGAGGTAACCCAAAGTAAGCTCGTATAATTTTCAGCAGTAGCATCAGTTATTGCATAGTTTTCAGCAGGACAAATTGTATGTGATAATCCTGCAAAAGCAGTAGCAGCCGGGTTAAAACTTAAAGTACAGATATCTGATACAACCGAAGTACCTGTAGCTGTTATTGTAAGAAGAACATTACCAGCGAGGTAATCTGCTTCACTTGGGCTATAAATCGGATTGGCAATTCCAGTATTACTGAAAGCACCTGTTCCTGAAGTTGTCCATAGTAAAGAAGTATAGTTAGCAACAGCTGCATTCAACTGAGCAGTGTTACCTTCACAAATTGCCATATCGTTTCCGGCCCATGCGCTTGTTGTTGCCATTGCAGGGAAAACAACATCATCAATCCATGCACAGTCACTTCCTGAAACTACTGTATTATCTTTAATATATTCCCATTTAAAGGTCTTTAAGCCTGCTCCAACTGGATAGCTTGCTTTTGTCCAGCTAACAGTGCCTGACCATTCCCCCATTTTAGTAGTTCCGATATAAAATCGTAAAAAGTCATAATTGCTTTCAGAAGAAACCTTGTAATAAAATGAAATAGAATCAGATGTTCCTACTTCATATTGAAGCACTAATTG
>Ga0351859_1011_pt1 | contig 49158 bp, 18 predicted proteins | sample BONcelFGM3001D11_FD_206789 | JGI IMG/M metagenome (GOLD analysis project Ga0351859, IMG submission 206789) | Enriched cells from coal bed in the Powder River Basin, Montana, United States - BONCAT cells FGM rep2 HSBNCT.FGM.300.1.D11 ... | reverse complement strand
GTCTTCCAAAAGAGTGTGTCCGTCCGTGGGGAGCGCGGCCAGCAGTCCGGTGCTGAGGATGACGACGCCCAGTGCGGTGTGGATGGCCATGCCGATGAAGGGGCCCCATGCGTAGGTGCCGGAGATGCCCGTCACATAGCCGCATAAGGCCATTACGGCGAGAGACATGGCGAGGGAGCCGGCCACCCAGATCGTCAGGCGCTTGAATGCACCTGGGGTTGCCGAGGAGCCCAGTAGCGCGACGGCTGAGCCGCATAGAAAAAAACAAATCGAGGTAGGGGGAGAGGGTCTGGAGGGAGGCTGACCGGGGATTTTCGGGAGATAGGGAAACAACTGGTCAAAGCCGAGGCGGATGCCGGAGAGGTATTCGATGCAGAGGGCAAGTCCGATTGCGGCGGCAAGGAGGCCGAGGATCACTGGCAGCACACGCGGCAGGCGCAGGGCCAGTGCGAGGAGACCGCCTCCGGTCAGCAAAAAGCAAAGCGCCGTTAGATATTGCATCGCGGCGTAGCCCGGGCGGATTTCGGTGAGCAAGACAGCGCCGGCGTGCCATCCGATGATCACGATGGCTCCGAGCGCAATGGCAAGTGCGCTGCAGATCGCGGCAGCCGATTTTCGCCGCAGGGGATGAGGGGTAGATGCGACGGGCGAAGCGGTGGAGGTTTTCCTCACGACAAGCAGGGTACAAGGCAACGTGCTTTATACGAGGCAAACTTCGGGGTGGCGCGATGGGGATGGGCTGCGCCGCCATGTAATCGGGAGGCCGTGTTATGGGCGGCGTTTTTTTGCGGGAGCGGCCTTTTTGATGCGTGGCCGGGCTGGTTGGGCGGCTGTATTTTTGCCCTTGAGGGCGGAGATTTCCCCGCGGTCCAGCAGGCGCCAGTAACCGGTCTTGAGGCGGGGGTCGGTGAGGGGGCCGATGCGGATGCGGGCGAGTTTTTTAACCCGATAGCCAACGCGCCAGAGCATGTCGCGGATCTGGCGTTTCAAACCCTGGCGGAGCACGATCCTGAGCGAGGTCGGCGAGAGCAGGGTGACGGATTCCATGCGGGCGCGGCCAGCCTCGATGTAAACCCCTCGGGTGAGCTTGGGAATGAGTTCGGGGTCGAAGGGCTTGTCAATAAGGACGTCGTATTCCTTCTCGGTCTGGTGGGAGGGGTGGGCGAGGTGCTGGCCGAATTTTCCATCGTTGGTGAGGATGAGGAGGCCTTCACTTTCCTTGTCGAGTCGTCCTACGTTAAAGAGTCGTCCAAGCTCCGAGGGGATGAGGTCGAAGATGGTTTTGCGGTCCTTCTCGTCGGAGTGGGTGCAGAGGTAGCCGGGGGGTTTGTTGAGGAGGACGTAAACGTGCGATTGCGGACGGATGACACGGCGTCCGACGCGGACTTCATCGGCAGGGCCGACCTGGGTCGCGAGGGACTCGACGGCGTGGCCATTAATGGAGACGCGGCCGGAGAGAATGAGCTCTTCGCAGGATCTGCGCGAGCCGAGGCCTGCCGAGGCGAGGTAGCGGTTAAGGCGCATGAGAAGAGCGGGCGATCCTGAAGACGACAAACCGCTGAGGGCCGGTTACAGCCACACAGCGGTGAACAGCGCAAGCAGGGTGCCTGCGGCTTTTTATTCTTCGGGCTTGGTTTTCGGAAGGCCGATGACTTTTTGTCCGGATACGAATTCTCCGCGCTTTTTCATCAGCTCGACACGCTCAAATCGTTTGAGCACGCTGCGCTTCGCTTTGATCGCGCCATTTCCTTTGAGGCTGGGATGTTGACTCATGGTAGCCGGGTAGAATTCCGCAAGTTTACGGGGAGATCAACTGAAAAATTGGGATTTTTGGTGGTTCGTGGCGCTTGGGGAGGCAAAACGTGCGGGCGAAGGGAAGAGGTCTTTGACTCGATTCTCAATTCCACGTAGCGATAGGGGTTTGCTGTCCCATGAAGATTATCGACCGGTATGTCGGCCAGAGCGTGTTTGTAACGATGCTGATCGGCATTATTGTCCTGAGCCTGGTTCTCGTGCTCGGGAATATTTTTAAAGAGCTTCTCGATTTGCTCATCAATCACGATGTGCCCATCCAGACGGTGCTGGCATTCGTGGCGTTCGTGCTGCCGTTTTCGCTGACGTTTACGATTCCCTGGGGATTTTTGACGGCGCTGCTGCTGACGTTTGGCAGGATTTCCGCGGATAATGAGATGATCGCGCTGCGTTCGAGCGGGGTGAGTATCGCGAGGATTTGTATTGCGGTGTTTGTTCTGGCGGTGGCGCTGACGGCGATTTGTTTCTGGATCAACGCGGATGTGGCGCCCAAGGCGGAGCAGAAGATGACGCAGGCGATTTTCGACATTGCAACGAGCAACCCGATCTCGCTCTTTGCGGCGGACGAGGTGGTGGACCAGTTTCCGGATCGCCGCGTTTATGTGGGTGGCAAGGATGGGGATACGCTGACGGATTTGATCGTTTTTGAGATGAACGAGAACGAGACGCCGACGAAGGTGATTTATTCCAAGCGGGGTGAACTCACGGCGGATCCGGAGCATGAGCGGCTGTTGCTGAAACTTTACGATGCGCGTTTCGAGCAGCGGGATGCGGGAGACGCCCGGGATCTGGACAAGATCCAGCATGGCATTTTGATGCAGGAGGGGATGTTTCCGATCTCGCTCGAGTCGTTGTATGATGAGCACATCAAGGGACGGAGGCTGAGTTCGTATACGCTGCCGGAGCTTTTCGGTTATCTCGGAGATCCGACTGTTACGGCGAGCAAGCTGCCGGCGCGGGTGGAGATCAGCAAACGGTTTTCGTCCTCGCTGGCGTGCATTGCGTTTGCACTGGTGGCGGTGCCGCTCGGCATTACGGCGCACCGCAAGGAGACGTCGGTGGGGTTTGCGTTGAGCCTGGTGATTGCGTTTACGTATTTCTTTTTCATTATTCTTGCTGACACGTTTCGCGATAATGCGAAGGCGATGCCGGAGTTGCTGATCTGGACGCCGAACATTCTTTTCATCGCGTTGGGAACGGTGCTTTTTATCCGGCTGGCACGGCGATAGCGGAGCCAGGTGGCCTGCCGCGATGGGGATGGATCGCGGTGGATGGGATTTCTTCAATTTTCCGCATCCCTTCTGGCCAGTGGGGGTTTTTTGTGGTATTGAAGCTGGCTCATGGGTGCCCTCCACCATGACCGCTTCGCGATTATAGGAATCGGATGCCGAATGCCCCCATCCGCCAATTCGCTGAAGGCGTTTTGGAAGTTTTTGATGCGAGGAGGCAATGCACTCAAGCCGATCAAGAAGGACCGCTGGGACTGGCGGCAGTATTTTGATGAGGATCCGAACCGGCCAGGCAAGTCCCATGCGCCGAAGGGCGCGTGGCTGGATGCGGATGTGCGGCAGTTCGATCCGATGGTTTTCGGCATTTCTCCTCGGGAGGCGGGCTGCCTGGACCCGCAGCAGCGGCTGCTTCTCGAATCGGCGTGGGAGGCGTTTGAGGATGCTGGAATTCCGGTCGAACGGGTATCGGGATCGCGGACGAGTGTTTTTATCGGCGGTTTCTGCCTGGACCATCTTCTCCTGCAGGCGCAGCCATCCAATCACCATCTGGCGGATGCGCATTCGCCGGGGGGCGTGATGATGACGGTGCTGTCGAATCGCATCTCGCACGTTTTCAATCTCCGTGGGCCGAGTCTTACGCTGGACACGGCATGCTCGTCCTCGCTGGTGGCGGTGCATTACGCCTGCCAGAGCCTGCGGCTGGGCGAGGCGGATATGGCGATTGCGGGTGGGGTGAATGTGATGACGCGGCCGGAATATCCGATCATTATGAGCAAGGGGCATTTCCTTTCGCGGCACGGGGAGTGTCATGCTTTTGACGAGTCTGCCTCCGGGTATGCGCGTGGGGAGGGGGGCGGAGTTTTTCTCATCAAGCCGTATGAAAAGGCTGTGGAGGATGGCGACCCGATCCATGCGGTGATTCGCGGCACGGGGGTGAATCAGGACGGGCATACGGATGGGATCTCGCTTCCGAACAGCGATGCGCAGGAACAACTCGTGCGCGAGGTTTACCGGATGGCGGGAGTTTCACCCGGCGATGTCGATTATGTCGAGGCACACGGGACCGGCACCCAAGCGGGAGATACCGCGGAGTTGCGTGCGCTGGATGCGAATTTTTCCCGGGGCCGTGCGCCCGGCGCGAAATTGAAGGTCGGTTCGGTGAAAACCAACGTGGGCCATCTTGAGGCGGCGGCTGGTGTGGCGGGCATGCTCAAGGCGATCGGTGTTCTCAAGCATCGGCAGGTGCCGAAGAATCTGCATTTTAAAAACCCGAATCCGAAGATTCCCTTTGCCGATTATTGCCTGGAGGTCGCGAAGGATGGGATGCCTTTGCCGACGGCGGATGAGAAGCCGGCGCTCCTGGCGGCCGTGAATTCCTTTGGCTACGGCGGCACCAATGCGCATGTGTTGCTGGAGTCGGTCGTGGAGTCTGCGGAGGGCGAGGATGCCGCGGAGGTGGGTGAAGCCCGGCGGTGGATGCTCCCGTTCTCCGCGAAGAGCGAGGCAGCGTTGCGGGATCTGGCCGGGAAATATGCCTTTCTGCTGGGACAGGGGATGCCGGGCTCATTGAGGGATCTTGCCTATACGACGGCGTTCCGGCGCAGTCATCTCGACTATCGCTGCGTGGCTTTTGCGGAAGATGTGGATGCGCTGCGCCGCCGGTTGATTGCGGTTTCGACCGGCGAGCCCGCGGAAGGCGTGGTGGCTGGCATGGGCGCGGTGGAAGCGGGTGCGGGGCTGGTATTTGTTTATACCGGGATGGGACCGCAGTGGTGGGCGATGGGGCAGGAACTCATGCGCGAGGAGCCGGTCGTGGCGCAGGCCATTGATGAGATCGATGCGATTTTCCGACCGCTGGCAGGCTGGTCACTGAAGGAGGCGATGCTGGCCGCGGAGGCGGATTCACGCATGGAGCGTACGGAGCTGGCGCAGACGGCGAATTTCGCGCTTCAAGTGGCGCTTACGCGGCTCTGGGAATCCTATGGCATCCGGCCTGCGGCGGTGGTGGGCCACAGCGTGGGCGAGGTGGCTGCGGCTTATATTGCGGGGGTGTATTCGCTGGAGGATGCGATTCGGGTGAGTTACCACCGCAGCCGGTTGCAGCAGACGATGGCGGGAAAGGGCGCGATGCTGGCCGTCGGGTTGGCGGAGGCTGAGGTGCTGGAGTGGATCGCGGATTTGCCGGGAATCTCGGTCGCGGCGGTGAATAGCTTTAGCGCGGTGACGCTGTCCGGTGACGCGGATCAACTTAAGGAGCTGGCGGCGGTGCTGGAGCAGCGGGAGGTCTTTAACAAGTTTCTGCGAGTCGAGGTGGCGTATCACAGCCCGCAGATGGATCCGCTGCGGGAGGAATTATTCGACGTGCTGGCGGGGCTTTCGCCGAGGACGGAGGCGATCCCTCTTTATTCGACGGCGCATGGAGGGCGGATTCCGGCGGAGCAGTGGAGCACGGAGTATTGGTGGCGGAATGTGCGGCACTCGGTGCGGTTTGCCGATGCGGTGCAGGCGCTGTTCGAGGGGGGGCATGCGTTATTTTTGGAAATTGGGCCGCACCCGGTGCTGGGCAATTCGATCAAGGAGTGCGCGGCGGCGCTCGGCCGGAAGGCGGTCTGTTTTACGTCGTTGCGGCGGAAGGAGCCGGAGCGGCTGCGGGTGATGCAGACGCTGGGCGAGTTGTATTGCGCGGGGTTCGATCCGGATTGGGGGATGCTTGCGCCGCGGCAGGGTCGTTTTCTTGCGGGACCGCAGTATCCGTGGCAGCGCCAGCGGCATTGGATCGAGTCCTCGCGCTCCGAAATGGAGCGGCTCGGTTTACCGGGAGCCGTATATCTAAACCGCATCGTGCCTGGGGCGTCGCCATGCTGGGAGGTCGAGATCAACCGCAATTATTTTCCATTTTTGTTTGATCACGGTGTGCAGGACCAGACGCTTTTTGCGGGGATGGGTTTTGTGGAGGCGGCTCTGGCGCTGAATGGGAAGGTGCATGGCGGGCCCGCAGTATTGCTGGAAAATGTGAGCTTCGAGCGGGCATTGATCATCGATTATTCGAAGTTGCAATATTTGCTGACGGAGTTCGACGAAGGACAGTCCGGGTTTGCTATTTACAGCCGTGTTGAGGGTGAGGAGGGGAATGTGCAACGGCACTGCCGCGGGAGGATTTATCCGCTGCCGGAATCGCATCCGCCCAAGGCCGATCTCGAGGAACAAAAGGCGAGATGCTCCACGACGATTTCCACGGATGGTTTTTACGAGCGGCTGCGCCTGCGGGAGTTGCGCTATGGTCCGGCTTTTCGTCCGGTTGTTGAGGCCCGCACGGGGGAGGGGTGTTTTTTTGTCAGGATCGATACGAGCCGCGTTGCCGGGGAGGAGCTGCATCCGCTGCATCCGGTGATTTTCGATGCGGCGTTACAGGCGGTGATTTATTGTTCGAGCGGCGCGCAGCTTTTTGTCCCCTTCTCGTTCGAGCAGTTTCGGTATTTTTCCCGTCCGGAATCGGAGGAGTGTTTTGCGTTTGGAGAGATTGTCAGCCAGACCGAGGCGCAGATCGTGGCGAATGTCTGGCTGACGGATTTCGACGGCAACGTGCATGCCGAGGCGCGCAATCTGGCGTTGCGGGTGATCGATCTGGAAAGCCGGAAATTCGGAGAGGAGCTTTTTTACGAGGTTCGTTGGAAGCCTTCGCCCCGGGAGGGAGGAGGTGAAATGGATGGCGATGGAATGCTGCTGCTGGTGGATGCGGAGGATTCTGATATCGAGCTTGCCAGGGCGCTGGCGGCGCGTTTGCCGAAGGCGGTGCTGGTGGAGCGTGGGGCTGATGACGGGCGGGGAATGGACTTCGCGGGAATGGCTGCATTGTTGGAAACGCATGACGGCTGCCGGGAGGTGGTGGTTTTTTGGGGATCTCGCGAGACGGCGAATGCGGTGGCGTTGTGTGAAAAAGCAATCGGGCTATTACAGGCCGTGGGAGCGAGGCGCTCCGGAAAAACCCGCGTGATGTTTGTTACCCGGAAGGCAAAGCCGGTGGGAGCTGCCGGAAGCGTGCCGAATCTTCCGGCATTTCCGCTAAGCGCCATCGGACTGACGGCACAAAATGAGTTCGATTCCGTGATTTGCCGATCCGTCGACCTTGACGATGATGCGGAGGCGAATGGAGTGGATCAGGTTCTGGCGGAGCTTTCGGAGCGTCTGAGGGGTGATGTGGCCTATCGCGGGGGAGAACGATTTGAGAGCATTCTGAGTGCGCAAAAAGAGGACCCGTCGCAGGGGACGCGGGTGGCGGTTTCGCTGGAGGAGCCTGTGGAGCTGCGGGTGGGCATGAAGGGGCGGCTGGATTCCCTGCATTTCGAATCCGTGCAGCGGCGGGAGCCAGGTGTGGGGGAGGTCGAGCTTCGAGTGCATCGGGCGGCTTTGGGTGACAGGGACCTGCTCAAGATTGAGGGGCGTCTGAATTCGATTGCGCTCGAGAATACGTTTTGGGGATCGGATCCAGGCATGGAGTGCGCGGGTGTGGTGTTGCGTTGCGGCCCGAACAGCAGGTTTGTGCAGGGAGATCGAGTGGTTGCGTTGGTGCCAGGAGCATTCCGGAGCTATGCGACGGTTTCGGAGGAATTGGCCGTGGCTATCCCTTCTGCGCTCGATATGGATGCCGCGGGGATTCCAGTCGCTTATTTAACGGCTTACCGTGGATTGGTGGATGTCGCGATGCTCCAGCGGGGAGAGCGGGTGTTGATTCATCATGCTACGGGAGGAGTAGGACTGGCGGCTGTCGTGATTGCGCAGTGGATCGGAGCGGAAATTTTTGCCACGGCAGGCAGCGGAGAAAAATGGAAGGCATTGCGCGAACTGGGTATTGAAAATGTATATTCCTCCCGCGATTTGGATTTTTCTCCGGAGATTCGGAAGGCGACTGCACACGAAGGGGTGGATGTCGTTTTCGGGGTTCCGGGTGGCGCGGTGATGCATGCCGGATTGAGCCTGCTGCGGGCTGGCGGGCGTTATATTTATATCGGAAAAAATGATGCCGCCGAGGACGTGAGCCTGCCGCTGCGTGCGTTTAATCGCAATGTGCTCTTTGCTTCCGTGGATATCGATCGGCTTGCTGGAGAGCGTCCGGAAGTGATCGGAGGAACATTGCGAAAGATTTTTGCGCATTTCGAAAAGGGGGATTTCCGACAGGTGGCAGCTCGTGTGTTTCCGGCAGGTGCGTTTCACGAAGCTTTCAGCGAACTGTCGCAAAGCCGGCAGATTGGGAAAATTTTGTTCGATTTTTCATCGGGTGAGGTCGAAGTGCCGGAATCGTCGAGCGCCGATCCGGTGATTCAGCGGGACGGGTGCTATGTCGTGACGGGGGGGACGTCCGGGTTTGGATTAATGACCGCATCGTGGCTCGCCGCCCAGGGCGCGGGGAGGTTGATTTTAGCCAGTCGTTCGGGCATGAAGGCTCCCGGGATCGAAGAGGCTGTGCGCGGTATGGTGTCGCACGGTTCCGAGGTGGAGGTGCTTTCCGTCGATGTGACGGATTTCGAGCAGATGCGGGATCTGATCGGGCATGCGGCGGCTGGGCCGTTTACGCTGCGCGGGGTGATTCACGGTGCCATGGTGCTCGATGATGCGATGATGGCGGATGTCACGGAGGCGAGTTTTGGACGGGTATTCCGGCCAAAGGCGGCGGGTGCGCTGAATCTGACGAGGGCACTGGAAGGCAGGGAGCAGATGGATTTTGTCGTCTTTTATTCCTCGGTTTCCGCATTGGTGGGTAATCGCGGCCAAACAAGCTACGTCGCGGCCAATAGCATTCTGGATGGACTGGCGCATCAATTACGGGCGCGGGGAATTCCCGCTGTGTCGGTCAACTGGGGGGCTCTTGCCGAGTCCGGGGTGGTCGCACGGGATGAGCGTCTTGCTGCGGTGTTGTCAGCGTCGGGAATTACGGGGTTGAGCGATCAGGAAGCTCTTGGCGCTCTGGAGCAAATACTTCGGCGTTCGGTGGCCCAGGCCGGCGTGTTCAAGGTTGACTGGATGCGCTGGCACGATGCGCATCCGGGGTTGGCGGACGATCCGCGATTCTTGGCGCTGCGACTGCGTGCGGATGTGGGGGGCAACGATGTAACTTCGCAGATTCGAGCCGAGTTCGCCGACGCCACCGAGGAGCAGCGGCTCTCGGCGATCGAGGAGCATTTGCTGGGAGTAATCGCTTTCGTTCTTAAGATGGCGGTGGATGCGATCCCTGTGGATCGGAAGCTAAACGAATTGGGTGTGGATTCCTTGATGGTTCTGGAATTGGGGCTCGGCATCGAAGAGCGGATTGGAATACGGTTTTCCGCAATGGAACTCCTCAAGGGACCAACGCTTAAGCAACTTGCCGCAATGGCTCGAGACAAGCTGTGGCCATCATAAATACGGCAGGATTCGAACTTTCTTAAAATAACGCGGCACCTTATAACTGGAGAAAATTGTGGAAAAATCGCTCGCCGGTATCGATAGCATCGTTTCCTTTACCAATACTTCTGGCATTAAAGGGCGTGGAACTCTGGTGCATATTTCGCGGTCCGTGGCGGTTTTTGAGGTCTATAATCCGTTTTCACTGATTCAGCTTAGCGAGGTTTTGCAGGAAATCTCCGTGATGCGCGGCGAACGGGTGATCTACCGTGGCCGGGGAGTGGTGACCAGTCTGGTGGCGACGGGTTTGATGGTGATCGCGTCAGTAACGCTTATTGATTCGTGGAGCAATCTTGCTCATGTCGAGTCGGGAGCAATGCTGACGAACGAAATCGAGAAGTTTATTCACGACTGGCAGGAGGGATTGGAGGTCTCGGATAGCTATCAGCTTGCGGTGAATAAGTTCTCGAATTTTATGGCGGAGGCCAGCCGGTGGATCGAGGAGGCGGAGACCGCGGTGGTGGGGGATGGCGCTGCCGATCAGGAGGAACCCATAAAATTTCGGGATTCGATTGAAGGGGCCGTGGCGGGAAAACTTAGTGAATTGCTAAATCTTTTTCAGGCGGAGGCAGGGAGGATTCCTGACGAGGATTCGGCGCCGTACAAGGTTTTTGCGCGGCGGGAAATTCATCCTTATATGCTGTGCGCGCCCTTTGTGTGGCGCTCATTTTACAAGCCGCTTGGCTACGCTGGCGATTACGAGATGGTAAATATGATGCTTCAGGAATCACCATCCGTTGGCAGTACGACCTACGCGAAGATTTACCATGAGCTGACGACCAGCGTGGCGGCCTGCCTGGCGCATCGCAACCGCATTACCATTCTGGAGAGGCTGCTGGCTGAGGAGGCGGAACGGGTGACGGACGAGCAGCGGATATTTACGGCACTCACGGTGGCGTGCGGTCCGGCGGTTGAGATACAGCGGTTTATTCGCAAACAGGAACTGGCAAATCACTCAGCGCTTCATCTGATGGATTTTAACGAGGAGACGCTGGAGTATGTGAAGGCAAGGACGCTTAGTGCAATGGAGGAAAGCGGACGCAAGCCGGAGGTTAAATTTATTCAAAAATCCATCGATGATCTTTTGAAAAACATCCATTTGGAGAGCGAAGGCTTCCTGCCGACTTATGACATGATCTATTGCGCGGGACTGTTTGACTATTTTCCCGATAATGTCTGCCGGAACTTGCTGCAACTGTATCATCGTTGGGTTCGTCCCGGGGGGCTGTTGGTGGCGACGAATGTGCATCCGAATAATCCGGATCAGCCAATGATGGAGCATCTTCTTGAGTGGTATTTGATCTACCGGGACGAGGCCCATCTGGCATCCCTGGCGCCAAAGGGTTCTGATGCCGAGGTTTTTGCCGACGACACGGGGGTGAATGTTTTCCTGACAATTCGAAAATCCGAATGAGCTGCAATGTGATGGATTCTGAGGAAAGCCGGCTGTCCGAGGCTTATCGAGAGCACAATAGCCGGGAGCTGTCGCGCAGCGTGATGGTGGCGAATGCGATTGCGCTTGTTGGAATGCCTTCGGGTATCTTGCTCGATTATTTTCTCTATCGCGCCCGGTTTGGGCAGTTTGTGGCGATTCGCTTTGGCGTGGATGCGTTGCTTCTTGCGGGGATCGGTATTCTTTTTCTTAAAAAAGAAAAGCCCAGTCGCATCCTCTCCGGATTCCTTGGCGTGCTTTCGTTGCTGATCATGACGGCTTCCTTCAGCTTGATGATCTACCTCACGGATGGCGTGCGGTCGCCCTATTTCGCGGGAGTGATTCTTGTGCTGATGTGCTGGTCGAGCCTGCTGCCATGGACGGTGTTTGAGACGCTCATTATGGCGGTGGGATCGTTGATTATTTATTCGGTTGCCAGTTTTGCGAGTCCGGGGTATCCCGCTGCGGAGGCGCTGCCTTTGTTTGGTTACAATAGCTCGTTTCTTGTGATTACAACGCTCGTGTGTGTGGGCATTACGATGTTTTTATCGCGAGTCCGGTTTGAGGATTTCCGTTTGCGCCACCAGCTTGATGCGCAGAATCGCGAATTGCAGGATCTCGACAGGCTGAAAACACAATTTTTTTCCAATGTCAGCCATGAGCTGCGAACTCCGTTGACGCTGATCCTTGGGCCGGTGGAGTCCTTGCTAAGTCGAGGGGATGCTCTTGAGGCAAGGATGCATGAGAGTCTTCTGTTGATTCACGGGAATTCCCTGCGCTTGTTGAAATTGATTAATGATTTGCTGGATCTGACCCGTCTCGACCAGTGCGTGGAGATTTTGCGGAAGAAAACAGTCCAGGTGGATTCCTTTGTAAAAGGGATTGTCGATTCCATCCGGCATATCGGGTATTCGAAACAGCTGAAGATACGCGTCGATGATACGGGAGGCGCGGTGAAGGCGGTGATGGATCCGGGGGCCATCGAGAAGGTGCTGATCAATCTTTTGACCAATGCGATCAAGTACACGCCTGCGGGTGGTTTGATAACGGTTCGATGGTCTGGAGGGGATGTGGAGACGGTGCTGGAGGTGGAGGATACGGGCGTGGGCATTCCGCCCGAGGACATTCAGAAAGTATTCGACCGCTTTCACCAGGTGCGTGGGAATGCGGCGAATCAAAATCAAGGTGTGGGAATCGGTCTGGCGCTGGCAAGGGAGCTGGTGGAGCGGCACGACGGGCGGCTGGAGGTGGAGAGCGCCGTCGGACGGGGAACGGTCTTTCGCATTTGCCTGCCAGTGGTTGCTGCCGAATCTGCTCTGGAAAAAGAAACCGGGACGGAATCTGCTGGCGATGAGATGCTGACGGGCGTTGATGAGCCGTTTGAAAAGGCTTTCCGTTCGGCGGACCGAAGCTGGCGGGACCGCTCGTGGAATGAGGATGAAAACCTGCCCGTGGTGGGCAGTGGGGATCGGGTTGTTTTGGTGGCGGATGATGAAAGCGACATGAGGCGTTATATTGTCTCGCTCCTTACGGATGATTACCGGGTGGTCCAGACGTCGAGTGGCAGCAATGTTGCGGATCTGGTTAAGGCGCATCGGCCTGATGTGGCGCTTCTGGATTGGATGATGCCGGGGAAGGATGGGCTTGCGGTGTGCCGTGAGCTGCGTGAAAACCCTGAAAACCGCGATCTCAAGATTCTTATGCTGACGGCAAGGATCGATGAGAAATCCAAAATCGATGCATTGAAATCAGGCGCGGATGATTTTTTAACCAAACCGTTTAGCAGTGTCGAGGTGCTGACGAGAGTGGGGAATTTACTGCGGTCGGGATGCTTGCAGCGCGATCTAAGAAGCAGAAATAGCGAATTAATGGAGGCTCTGGAGAAACTGAGCAGGACGGAGTCGATGCTTATTCAAAGCGAAAAAATGAATGCGATCGGCTCGCTTTCAGCCGGGTTGCTGCATGAGATAAACAACCCGCTGAACTACACGCTGACGGCGATCAGTTTCGCGCGGCGGAATCAGGATTCGTTGAGCGAGGATATCCGGGAGGTGCTGGCCGACGTGGAGGAGGGGATGATGAGAGTCCGCGATGTGATCACGCATCTTAGGAATTTTGCGTATCCGGAAAAACCTGGTGCGGAATCGGTTTTTCCGCTGGAGCAGGCATTTTGGGCGGCTCACAGGCTGGCGGCAAGGGAGCTGGAAGGCATTCATCTGGATGTGGATTTTGGGGAGGATGTTATCGTGCGCGCACAGAATACCCAGTTAACGCATGTGTTTATTAATTTACTAAGTAATGCAGCGAAGGCGATGGAGGAAAATCCGCCGTCCGGGCAGAGGACGATCCTGGTCCGGGGCCGGGCGGTGGATGAGATGGCGGTGGTGGAATTTTCCGACAATGGACCGGGTATTTCGGGAAAAAATCTCAACCGGGTGTTTGAACCATTTTTTACGACAAGGGATGTGGGCAAGGGCATGGGGATGGGTTTGAGTATTTGCCATACGATTATGGAAACTCATCAGGGGAGTATTCGGGTGGGAAATCGCAGTGAGGGCGGCGCTGTATTTACCCTTAGTTTGCCGCTGGCCGAGGAGGCGTTAAAATTATGCTAAACGAAAATTCGGGAAATAGATGTGGAGTGCTCTACATCGATGATGAGGAGAAGGCGCTGAAGTATTTCAAGATGGCGTTTTCGCAGAAGTTTGAGATTTTTACGGCAATGTCAGGCAAGGAGGGCATCGAGACATTGCGTCGTGAGGCGGGAAGGATTGGAGTTGTGATTTCGGATCAAAGAATGCCGGAGATGTTGGGGGCGGAAATCCTTGGGATCGCACGGCAGGAGTATCCGGAGATTGTCCGTATTTTGACGACGGCGTACTCGGATCTGGACAGTGCGATTCAGGCGGTGAATCGCGGGCACATCTACCAGTATGTCGTCAAGCCGTGGGATCTTACGGAATTGGGGATGGTGCTACAGCGGGCGGCGGATTATTTTCACGTGCTTTCGGAGCGCAATGAGTTGATGGCATTGAAAATGTCCACGCTGCAACGAATTGTTTGCAGTGACAGGGTTAAATGGCTGCTGCTGGCAAGCCGTTCGTGGAGCGATGGGGAACAGGCTAATCTGCGCAGTGGACTTTCCGCGCTAATTGCAGCGATGCCGCCGGAGATTTATCTATCCGTCTCCCGTGGAGGGAAGGGTACACAAGGAGATTTCGACGCAAGCGCCCTGATTCAAAGTGAGTACCATGCGGGGAGCCGGATTTTGGAGATGCTTGCTGGCGGCGGTGCATCCGGCGCCACATCCGAGTCGTTCGATCATCTGGATGAAGTGGTGGGCGCGAAGTTGCGGGCGATGGATGCGGGACTGCCTGCATCGCTGGAGGCGTTTCTCGGAGCAATGAAAAGTGAGCAAGGGCCGGTGGTGGAAGGGATGAATGTTTGCGTGAATGAAGGTGGAGACGCAATGGAACTGCAAATCGAGTTTGCCGTGAATCCTGAGAAGGGGGATTTGCAAGGCGTATTTCGCTCGCTGTTTGCTGTGTTGAGTTCGTGCGATGCATTCTGCGCCTCTGTGAATTTGCTGAAAATGGCCGCTGCGTTCGGAGCTGCGGAATTCGGGAAAATTCGGCTGATTGTGACGTCAGGGGAATCGGGGGGAGTTGAGGCGCAGCTTCCTCTGGGCGAATGCACTTCGGTTTCGGCGGATGATGTGTTGCAATATCTTGCGGATCGATTTTCCAGCTGGGACATATCGAGTTTGTAATTTTCGGAAAACAGCGGCAAAATTCGCCACATGAGTCCGAAAGGCGTTCTGATGGTCGACGATGAGGCAATGGCCTTGAAGTATTTTACGCGGGCATTTGGCGACCATTTTCCTGTTTATTCCGCACGGTCTGCGCAGGAGGCGCTTGAAATTTTGGAGGCCCGATCCGCGGATATCGGTGTCATTGTCACTGATCAGCGCATGCCGGAATTCAGTGGAGTTGAGCTGCTCAAGGTCGTGCGGGATCGCTTTCCTGAGACGGTTCGGATTCTCACGACGGCGTATTCGGATCTTGAAGTGCTTGTGGAGGCGATCAATGCAGGGGCGGTGTATTCGTTTGTCTCAAAGCCATGGGAGTTGGAGAAGCTTGATCGGACGCTTCTGGATGCACTTGATGAACACGAAAGGCAGTACAGCGATGCGCGATTTGTAGGTGAGAGAATTGATGAGCTGAAGGCGAAACTACTGGAGGATCGTGTTTACGATATCGGTCTTATTTCCGCCAAGATCGGGCATTATGTTCACAACGCGCTGTGCCCGTTGACATTTTTGATCGATGAGTTGCTACAGCGTGAGGGAACAAAGGAAAGCTATTCGCTGGAATTCCTGCAAGACGTTCGCAAACATGTCTTTGATGTAGCGCACACATTGAAGGATCTGGAGCAGGTGAGCGTTCCTCCAAACTTCTCCGAACTCGAGAAGGTGAACCTACGGACTGTAATCGAAAAAGCACTGGAGGAGACATCCTTTATGCGGCAGCAAAAGCGGCTTCAAATTGTCAGCCATATCGAAACGGAGTTGCCGATGATCCACGGGGTCGCGAATCAAATCGAGAAGTTGTTTCGATTTATGATCGCGGAGGAGATTGTTTCGCTTCCGGCAGACAGCCGGGTTGTGTTGCGGGTTTTTCCGTCCGTGGGGGACGGGGAGTTACTCGGAGTAAATGTCGAATTTGAGGATTTTGAGCCGATTGCCGAAAAACTGCGTGAAGAAACACTCCTCTATCCGTTCAATTTGCGGGGCAAAAATCCCCGGGAATTCGGGATTTTTCTGGTTTCATGTTATTTTATTGTAAGGCATCATGGCGGGACACTAAACGCCCGCGTGAAAGATGACCAAGGATTGATCTTCTCGTACTTCCTCCCTTTGGAACCGAGAGGCGAAGATTTGCCGGCAGGGATGATCGGTGACCTTCCCGGGCGTTACAGTGGGCGAAATCGAGGAGACACATGATTGCAGAAGCCAGCCATCGCAAACTGCTAGTCGTCGATGATGAACCTTTGGTGCGGCAGACACTGAGTCTGTGCCTGAAAGATGACTACGATGTGACTGCCGTGGCATCGGGTGAGGAAGCGATCGATGCCTCCCTTAAGGAGACTTATCCGGTGGTCATACTGGATCTCTGCATGGAGGGAATTTCCGGGATCGAGACACTGAAGCGGCTGAAAAAAATTCAGGATCTTCAGAACGTGATCATTTTGACGGCGTACGAAAGCATGGAAAGCGCCATTTCGGCGCTGAACCACGGTGCTTTCAACTACCTGACGAAACCGTTTGAGCGCAATCACTTGAAGAGCGTTATTTCCCGGGGATTTGAGGCCTACGATCAACGAGTGTTTCGCAAACGGGAAATGCACGATCGGTTGATGAGCGTGCATGACAGTTTTTTTTCGCTCCTTTGCCACGAGTTCAACACACCGTTAAATATCATCCTTGGTTTTTCGGATCTTCTCTCGCAAGGGGTGCAGAATCGTGAGCATGCGTCGTGGGCGAAAGAGGTGCAGCGTGCGGGTGAGCATTTGCACGACATCTTGATGGAGATCGTAGACTACATTGGCGCAGCGCATCTGGCGGATGCGGGGTTGAGTGATGAATTTGTGCCTGAAAAACTATTTGCTCTACTGCCCCGGAATTTCGAAGACCGTTCGATTTCGCTGGTGATTGAGGATGCGGACAGCCTCAAGCAAAAATTGAAAGGGCCTTCAGGTGCAATATCGATGATTGCCAGAAAGCTCGTAAGCATGGCGTCGCACCGATCGCAGAAAGTGACGCTTTCGGCGGAGGTTTTGCCCGAAAATGCGGAAAATTTTCTATTGGTGCTTAAAGATCAGCGGAACGGGGATAAGCGGTGATCTGCTGGGGAGTCGAAAAATCGAGAACTTATTTGAACCCTATCAATTTGTTCCGGATGCGGAAGGCAAGCCGAGGTCGAGTCTCGGTCTTGAACTGGCGACATGTCGGCGGATTGCGGAATATACAAATGGTTCCGTTTCCTGTGTGTTTTCCCCATCCGGTGAAATGGGCCTACAGGCGAAAATTCCGGTTAATGTCGCGATGTGATTTCTGATAAGGAGTTCCGAAAACTGCTTGCAGGGTTGAAATATACCACCGAGGAGAGACCACCCTCCGGTGGAGGGTGTAGCTGAGGGGATGAGGAAAGCGGCGACGAGGTGGAGAGCGGCGAAGAAGGAATTTTTGAATTTATCGTAGTGGGAGGCGATCCTGCGGGAGGCTTTGGTTTTGTTGAAGAATCGCTCGATGCGATTGCGCTGGCGATAAAGCTCGTGGTCATAAGGAAGTTTTATAGAGCATGAAGCGATGGAAGGAATGACGGGCTCGATTTCATCCAAGGCCAATCGGTCACGGATGCGGCCTCATAAACCTTTGTCGAGCGCGGCGGACTCCAGCACGTTGTCTGCCTCCAGGCTTTCGTAGGGGGATTCAAATTGCCGAGCATCATGAGCCTGGCTTTCGGTGAGATGGAGGGCAACGCATCAATTTTCGGCGATGGTTGCGGCATGGAGCATGAATCTTGGTGGTCAGTCCACCCCGAGAGCATCCAATAGCCTGATTGAAGCCGTTTTTTGGAGCGTCAGCGGCATAGTGATGCACTCGAATCGTGGTCGAATCGATGAAAAGAGCCCGAGCTGGTGTAAAGTGGGTAACTTGGAGATTGCTCCAAAGTCGCCGACAGATCCCGCGTTCCTTCTTGCGACGGAATCTCATGTAAACCGTATGCCAGTTAGCCCTGCTCTGCGGGAAGATTCCGCCATGGCGCTCCCACTCGATTGAGATAGAGAACGGCTTCGATAAATCCCCGATTATTGAGTTTGCCCGGCGTTCCAGCTAGGGCGTGTTAAGACAAAGAAGTGCATCGAAGATCAGGGCGAGGTGAATGAAGGCAGTGAACATCACGTCGAGTTTGTCGAAGCGGGAAAAGATTCTGCGAAAGGCTTTGAGGCGGCGGAAGAGACGTTCGACCTCGTTGCGCTTTTTATAGAGTTCCCGGTCGTATTCCCAAGGATTCAATCGGCGGGGATTGGGCGGCACCACCGGCGCCAACTCCAGAGAGAGGAGCAACTGCCTGGTTTCATCGCCTTCGTAAGCACGATCCATCACCATCGATGCAAGTCCCAGCGGCTTGCTGGGGCTCCAGCGATTCAGGAGTTTTCGCCCTTCAGGGCCGTCGCCAGCTTGCCCGGGCGAGAGGGAGAAACATAGTGCTGTCCGCTCATTTGCGGCAACCAGATGAACCTTGGTCGTAAGTCCTCCGCGGGATCGTCCAATGGATTGCGGACCGTTTTTTTTAAAGCCCCGGTGCCGTCGGGATGCACCTTGATGGAGGTGCTGTCGAGCGAGGCCGCCTCGACCTTGATTTGAATGATCTGCTCCTGTTGCAGCGCCTCGAACACACGGGCCAGTACACCCTTCTTTGCCCAATCCCTCATACGAGTGTAAACCGTGTGCCAATGCCCATAACGCTCGGGCAACCTGCGCCATTTGGCTCCGTTTTCCGCAATAAAGAGGATCGCGTTGAGAACCGTCAAATGGTCGTAACGCAGGATGCCTCGCGGCTTGGGAAAACAATGCGCTATGCGCTCATACTGCTCTCGGGTGATCTCCATTCTCCTATCATCCTGCTTCCCCTCGAATATGTCGATATTATCTTAACACGCCCTAGTGAATGCTTGGCCTCAAGCACTGGGACCAACGAGGACTATCTGCACAATAGGACCAGCAATTCCGCCGAGAGGCGAGATTTGGAGGCCTTCAACTTTGAGCCCACAATCGGCGGCGCGCAGCGAAAGGCCCGCAAAGACCGCTGCCACTTTGGCAACGTCCAAGCAACGCACGTCAGACGGCAGGAAGGTGGGAGTGCGCACACTTATTTTCGGTCCTTTCTCGGTATCGTCCGTGCTTTTTTGAATGCATCAAGTTCCTCCCGGGTGGTTTGATGATCATTACCCGGCAGGACGATATAGCTCAGGAGACCCTGCCGGAGGTAATGGCGAAGGGTGCTAATGCCGATGGTGAGGTGGTCCTCCGCCTCTTGAACCGTGAGTGGTTTATTTTCCATGGGCCCGGTCTTGTTATCAACCAGCCCCCATTGCAAAATATCTTTCCCCGATTTTCCCCAACGTAAAACAGGCTCGAACGGCCACAGATGATCACCAACGATTTTTTGCCTACAGAGTAAATCGCCATTTTCAGAGAGAAAAATGGCGACCCTAACGGGATTCGAACCCGTGTTACCGCCGTGAAAGGGCGGTGTCCTAGGCCACTGGACGATAGGGTCGTGGCGAAAGAGCAGGGAATATGAGGTTCCTGTTTTGCCGATGCAAGTAGAAGTTTCGAGGATTTACTCCGCGAGGTGGCCGTCTTCGATGTGCAAAATCCGGTCGCCGCGGGCGGCGAGGGCGGTGTCGTGGGTGACGACGATGAGGGTGCGTCCGTCTTCACGGACAAGGTTGAGGAGGAGTTCGACGATGGATTGGCCGGTTTGGGAGTCGAGATTGCCGGTCGGTTCGTCAGCGAAGAGAATGCCGGGATCGTTGATGAGGGAGCGGGCGATGGCGACGCGCTGTTGTTCGCCGCCACTGAGTTCGGAGGGGAGGTGGTGCAGGCGGTCCTGGAGTCCCACGCGTTCGAGGAGGTTGGTGGCGGGGGCGGATGCGTTGCGCTTGTTGATCATGGCTGGAACGAGGACGTTTTCGAGGGCCGTGAGTTCGGGAAGCAGGAAGTAGGACTGGAAAACGAAGCCCATGCGTTGATTGCGCAGGCGGGAAAGGCGGTCGGAGCCGATGGCGTAGAGGTTTTGTTCCTCAAAATGGACGGAGCCTGCTTCCGGGCGTTCGAGGCCGGCGAGGGTGTAGAGGAGGGTGGTTTTTCCGGCTCCGGAGGCACCGCAGAGAAAAACGGACTCGCCTTTTTCGATTTGCATGCTGATTCCGCGGAGCACGGGGATGGAGGCGCGAGCGATGCGAAAGGAGCGCTGGAGGTTTTCGGCGCGCAGGTGAGGTGAGGGCGGCATGGGATTTAGTGGAGGCGGCGGTCTGCGGTGGTGGAGGTTTCCAAATGGATTTTTTCGCCGAGAATCTGAGGTTGCTTGTTCAGCACGGTAGTGTCGAGCACGGCAAGTATGCGGGCGAGGCGTTCGCGGATTGCGGTTTTAGGGTCGGTGAAAAATGGAACACTGGCGGCATTGAATCCGAGGACGTCCTGACCGTGCATTCTCCCAATGAAGATGGCGCGTTCGTTGTGCGAGGGTTGGGAGACGACGATGCAGTCTGGAGCGCCAAAGATCTGGCCGGCACGCAGTACGGAATCGAGCGTCCGCAGGCCGGCGTAGTCGCAGACGATGCGGTCGAATGGGACGCCGAGGGCAGCGAGATCCGTGCGCATGGTATCGGGTTCATTATAGTGGGGGTCTATTCCGTTTCCGCTGACGATGAGGTATTGCACTTTTCCGGCGTGAAACAGGGCGGCGGAGGCTTCGATGCGATATTTGTAATGGAGGTTTTCCCGCCGGGCGGAGATAAATTTGGAGGTGCCCAGGACGAGTGCGGCCTTGCGTTTGGGAATGGCATTGACGTCGTTGTAGAGACGTCCCCGGGCAGCGAGGGTGACGGCGGCTTCAGAGAGGAGCCATGCCGCAAAGCAGGCGGCAATGCCGAATATGGCGGCGTGAAAAGCAAACTTGAGAGCGCGGCTCATTGAAGAGAGCTACGTTCGCGATCTTTGCCCCGGCTTGCAAGTCGCCGGAAGGGCTGTGGACCATAAGGAGGGATCGTGGTATGGCATTGGCATGGTCAAGAAATTGCTTCACACACGCTACCGGGTTGAGAATCTGGAAGAAACCGTTCGATTTTACCGGGATGTTCTTGGTCTGGAACAGGTGCGCAGCTCGACAAGTCCCAGGGGGTCGCAATTGGTATTTTTTAAGGCACCGGGGAGCGAGGAGGAGATTGAGATTTGCAAGTTTGACGAAAGCGGGCCGGTGCAGGTGGGAGTGGATCTGACGCATCTGGCGTTCGAAGTGGAGGACATGGAGGCATTTGCCGCACACGCGAAATCCTTTGGGTTTTCTCTGAGTGACGGGCCGACAAAAACGTCGAGTGGATCGATAATTGCGTTTATTGACGCTCCTGAGGGCTACGAGATCGAGCTGGTCCAGAAGGCCTTGTGATTTGGCATGCCGGGGATGGCCCGTGGATGAAGATGGAGTTTCTTCAATAAAGAGTCTGTTTTAATAAAAAAAAGGGAAGCGACCCATGTCGGATTTATTCAGGTTGGCAGTCCGGTCGGCTGCCCATGCCAAAGGCTCCCCCCAAAGACCTTTGACCAACCCTGCCGACCGGACCGCGTCCTGAATAAATCTTGTGTTAGCAGGATGCATGCCATGTCTGAAATCAAGGCTGACTATTGAATGTGAAAAAGGCATGTCTGGGGTGCGTTTTTTATTGCCTCTTGGATGGATTGCGGAACAATCTGCCGCGAACGTGGATTCCAAAATGACTTTGCCGCTACCCCTGAATAATTCCATCCGTCCCGCTTTATTTTTTAAAACACTCGCGGTTTTGATTCTGACAGGAATATTGGGAGCGGATTACGCGGCGGCTCAGACGATAGTGTATCGCGGGGTGGCTTTTACGGGGAAGCGTTATAAGGATGGAACAGGAACGGAGAATCTGGGTTCTTTCGGCCCGCCGGTGATCAGCGATCGAGGAGATGTTTCTTATCGAAGCATTGTTTACGGGCAGGGGATCGACTCGTTTCGTGATGACCGGATCATTAGCCAGACCCGTCGGCGTCCGAGATCTATGGCGGCGGAGTTGCAAATTCTGACCACCGGGCAAAAGGACTTTGGAGTGGCGGGGAAAAGTCTGGAGCAAGGTGCCTTGGACGCGCATGTGCCGGAGAGCACGGGAGACACAGTTAATGTTCCTATTAGCGCGACCGCTTTTGCCAATATTTCAACCAGTTTCAATAACTTCCTGGCGGTCAACCGGGAGGGAAGCGTCGGATTTACCGCCGGACTTTTTGTTCAGGGAACCGTGACTTACGATTCGACGACTATCAACTCCAGCGGGGCAAGCGTAACAGAGAGAATCAATAATCCATACGACGACAACTTCAGCACGCTTTACATTGCCACTCCGAATGGTTCTTTTGTGGCCGCTGTCGGCGCGAATCAAGACTACGATCCGAGCCGATTTACCGCGTTCGACGTGCCGTTCGGCCTGTATTCCCAGAATCGGGGAGCCGTGACCGGGTCATCGGCGGGGTCCAGGGACGTGGAGATTGTTGGCAATGGAACGGTGAGCGGATTGTACTTCGGCAATATCTTCCGGATGGATTTGATCGGGCGCACCGGAACCAGTGCCGCGGGGTTGCCGATTAACGCGACGTATTCCAGTTTTTCCTTACCGGGCGTGAATAACGCGGGGGTTGCTTCTTCGAATGTTGACGTCAACTCGACTCCGAATGTGTTTAGCGGAATTTACAACATTGGAACGGCTGGACGGCCTGGATTTTTTCTGGGAACCGGCACGGTGGCTCCTGGCACGGAGGGCACCTTCAGCGGAATTACGAGCAGCCCTTGGTTGGCATCCAGAGGCAATCTGGCATTTTCGGCTACCATTGCGGATGACGACGTTATTACCAGCGGGATATTTGTCGGAAGGGTCCGCAATGATGAATTGAATCTCTCCGGAGGATCCGTGCAATTGCTGGTCTCGGCAGGATCGACCTCTCTGGCTCCGATGGACGGAAAATTTAACAATTCCGCAGGGGAGTCGACGGATGCGGTGTTTGCCTCCTTTGAGCAACCCGGCATTAACAACCGGGGAACGGTCGCTTTTCTCGCGACAGTGACAGGCACCAATATCGATACGACGAATGATACCGGACTATGGGTGGTGCCGGCGGGCACGGACAATGAGACCCGCACGGCAAAAATAGTTGTTCGCACGGGCGACCTGCTTTACGTGGACGGAGTGCAGAAGGAAGTGGTGAGCGTGGGTTTCAATCCCTACTACGGTTTGAATAATCGGAACGAACTTGTGTTTTCGGTTTCATTTGCTGATGCGACGTCCGGTGTGATTCGTGCGATTGTTCGCTAACGGGGGCACAATACAGGGACCATTGCCGCAACAGACGGCTTGGGCTTCTTTGAGTATGGTGAGGTGCCGCGTTTGAAAGCCACGGAGAACAAACTAGAAGAAAAGGAAATTCGCGAGGGGGGGGGCGATGCTCCGATGGTTTTGGTGGAGTGGTTTTTTTGTCTGGTTGGTTGCGATGTTTGTTATCTCGTCCTACGTTAAAGAGTCGTCCAAGCTCCGAGGGGATGAGGTCGAAGATGGTTTTGCGGTCCTTCTCGTCGGAGTGGGTGCAGAGGTAGCCGGGGGGTTTGTTGAGGAGGACGTAAACGTGCGATTGCGGACGGATGACACGGCGTCCGACGCGGACTTCATCGGCAGGGCCGACCTGGGTCGCGAGGGACTCGACGGCGTGGCCATTAATGGAGACGCGGCCGGAGAGAATGAGCTCTTCGCAGGATCTGCGCGAGCCGAGGCCTGCCGAGGCGAGGTAGCGGTTAAGGCGCATGAGAAGAGCGGGCGATCCTGAAGACGACAAACCGCTGAGGGCCGGTTACAGCCACACAGCGGTGAACAGCGCAAGCAGGGTGCCTGCGGCTTTTTATTCTTCGGGCTTGGTTTTCGGAAGGCCGATGACTTTTTGTCCGGATACGAATTCTCCGCGCTTTTTCATCAGCTCGACACGCTCAAATCGTTTGAGCACGCTGCGCTTCGCTTTGATCGCGCCATTTCCTTTGAGGCTGGGATGTTGACTCATGGTAGCCGGGTAGAATTCCGCAAGTTTACGGGGAGATCAACTGAAAAATTGGGATTTTTGGTGGTTCGTGGCGCTTGGGGAGGCAAAACGTGCGGGCGAAGGGAAGAGGTCTTTGACTCGATTCTCAATTCCACGTAGCGATAGGGGTTTGCTGTCCCATGAAGATTATCGACCGGTATGTCGGCCAGAGCGTGTTTGTAACGATGCTGATCGGCATTATTGTCCTGAGCCTGGTTCTCGTGCTCGGGAATATTTTTAAAGAGCTTCTCGATTTGCTCATCAATCACGATGTGCCCATCCAGACGGTGCTGGCATTCGTGGCGTTCGTGCTGCCGTTTTCGCTGACGTTTACGATTCCCTGGGGATTTTTGACGGCGCTGCTGCTGACGTTTGGCAGGATTTCCGCGGATAATGAGATGATCGCGCTGCGTTCGAGCGGGGTGAGTATCGCGAGGATTTGTATTGCGGTGTTTGTTCTGGCGGTGGCGCTGACGGCGATTTGTTTCTGGATCAACGCGGATGTGGCGCCCAAGGCGGAGCAGAAGATGACGCAGGCGATTTTCGACATTGCAACGAGCAACCCGATCTCGCTCTTTGCGGCGGACGAGGTGGTGGACCAGTTTCCGGATCGCCGCGTTTATGTGGGTGGCAAGGATGGGGATACGCTGACGGATTTGATCGTTTTTGAGATGAACGAGAACGAGACGCCGACGAAGGTGATTTATTCCAAGCGGGGTGAACTCACGGCGGATCCGGAGCATGAGCGGCTGTTGCTGAAACTTTACGATGCGCGTTTCGAGCAGCGGGATGCGGGAGACGCCCGGGATCTGGACAAGATCCAGCATGGCATTTTGATGCAGGAGGGGATGTTTCCGATCTCGCTCGAGTCGTTGTATGATGAGCACATCAAGGGACGGAGGCTGAGTTCGTATACGCTGCCGGAGCTTTTCGGTTATCTCGGAGATCCGACTGTTACGGCGAGCAAGCTGCCGGCGCGGGTGGAGATCAGCAAACGGTTTTCGTCCTCGCTGGCGTGCATTGCGTTTGCACTGGTGGCGGTGCCGCTCGGCATTACGGCGCACCGCAAGGAGACGTCGGTGGGGTTTGCGTTGAGCCTGGTGATTGCGTTTACGTATTTCTTTTTCATTATTCTTGCTGACACGTTTCGCGATAATGCGAAGGCGATGCCGGAGTTGCTGATCTGGACGCCGAACATTCTTTTCATCGCGTTGGGAACGGTGCTTTTTATCCGGCTGGCACGGCGATAGCGGAGCCAGGTGGCCTGCCGCGATGGGGATGGATCGCGGTGGATGGGATTTCTTCAATTTTCCGCATCCCTTCTGGCCAGTGGGGGTTTTTTGTGGTATTGAAGCTGGCTCATGGGTGCCCTCCACCATGACCGCTTCGCGATTATAGGAATCGGATGCCGAATGCCCCCATCCGCCAATTCGCTGAAGGCGTTTTGGAAGTTTTTGATGCGAGGAGGCAATGCACTCAAGCCGATCAAGAAGGACCGCTGGGACTGGCGGCAGTATTTTGATGAGGATCCGAACCGGCCAGGCAAGTCCCATGCGCCGAAGGGCGCGTGGCTGGATGCGGATGTGCGGCAGTTCGATCCGATGGTTTTCGGCATTTCTCCTCGGGAGGCGGGCTGCCTGGACCCGCAGCAGCGGCTGCTTCTCGAATCGGCGTGGGAGGCGTTTGAGGATGCTGGAATTCCGGTCGAACGGGTATCGGGATCGCGGACGAGTGTTTTTATCGGCGGTTTCTGCCTGGACCATCTTCTCCTGCAGGCGCAGCCATCCAATCACCATCTGGCGGATGCGCATTCGCCGGGGGGCGTGATGATGACGGTGCTGTCGAATCGCATCTCGCACGTTTTCAATCTCCGTGGGCCGAGTCTTACGCTGGACACGGCATGCTCGTCCTCGCTGGTGGCGGTGCATTACGCCTGCCAGAGCCTGCGGCTGGGCGAGGCGGATATGGCGATTGCGGGTGGGGTGAATGTGATGACGCGGCCGGAATATCCGATCATTATGAGCAAGGGGCATTTCCTTTCGCGGCACGGGGAGTGTCATGCTTTTGACGAGTCTGCCTCCGGGTATGCGCGTGGGGAGGGGGGCGGAGTTTTTCTCATCAAGCCGTATGAAAAGGCTGTGGAGGATGGCGACCCGATCCATGCGGTGATTCGCGGCACGGGGGTGAATCAGGACGGGCATACGGATGGGATCTCGCTTCCGAACAGCGATGCGCAGGAACAACTCGTGCGCGAGGTTTACCGGATGGCGGGAGTTTCACCCGGCGATGTCGATTATGTCGAGGCACACGGGACCGGCACCCAAGCGGGAGATACCGCGGAGTTGCGTGCGCTGGATGCGAATTTTTCCCGGGGCCGTGCGCCCGGCGCGAAATTGAAGGTCGGTTCGGTGAAAACCAACGTGGGCCATCTTGAGGCGGCGGCTGGTGTGGCGGGCATGCTCAAGGCGATCGGTGTTCTCAAGCATCGGCAGGTGCCGAAGAATCTGCATTTTAAAAACCCGAATCCGAAGATTCCCTTTGCCGATTATTGCCTGGAGGTCGCGAAGGATGGGATGCCTTTGCCGACGGCGGATGAGAAGCCGGCGCTCCTGGCGGCCGTGAATTCCTTTGGCTACGGCGGCACCAATGCGCATGTGTTGCTGGAGTCGGTCGTGGAGTCTGCGGAGGGCGAGGATGCCGCGGAGGTGGGTGAAGCCCGGCGGTGGATGCTCCCGTTCTCCGCGAAGAGCGAGGCAGCGTTGCGGGATCTGGCCGGGAAATATGCCTTTCTGCTGGGACAGGGGATGCCGGGCTCATTGAGGGATCTTGCCTATACGACGGCGTTCCGGCGCAGTCATCTCGACTATCGCTGCGTGGCTTTTGCGGAAGATGTGGATGCGCTGCGCCGCCGGTTGATTGCGGTTTCGACCGGCGAGCCCGCGGAAGGCGTGGTGGCTGGCATGGGCGCGGTGGAAGCGGGTGCGGGGCTGGTATTTGTTTATACCGGGATGGGACCGCAGTGGTGGGCGATGGGGCAGGAACTCATGCGCGAGGAGCCGGTCGTGGCGCAGGCCATTGATGAGATCGATGCGATTTTCCGACCGCTGGCAGGCTGGTCACTGAAGGAGGCGATGCTGGCCGCGGAGGCGGATTCACGCATGGAGCGTACGGAGCTGGCGCAGACGGCGAATTTCGCGCTTCAAGTGGCGCTTACGCGGCTCTGGGAATCCTATGGCATCCGGCCTGCGGCGGTGGTGGGCCACAGCGTGGGCGAGGTGGCTGCGGCTTATATTGCGGGGGTGTATTCGCTGGAGGATGCGATTCGGGTGAGTTACCACCGCAGCCGGTTGCAGCAGACGATGGCGGGAAAGGGCGCGATGCTGGCCGTCGGGTTGGCGGAGGCTGAGGTGCTGGAGTGGATCGCGGATTTGCCGGGAATCTCGGTCGCGGCGGTGAATAGCTTTAGCGCGGTGACGCTGTCCGGTGACGCGGATCAACTTAAGGAGCTGGCGGCGGTGCTGGAGCAGCGGGAGGTCTTTAACAAGTTTCTGCGAGTCGAGGTGGCGTATCACAGCCCGCAGATGGATCCGCTGCGGGAGGAATTATTCGACGTGCTGGCGGGGCTTTCGCCGAGGACGGAGGCGATCCCTCTTTATTCGACGGCGCATGGAGGGCGGATTCCGGCGGAGCAGTGGAGCACGGAGTATTGGTGGCGGAATGTGCGGCACTCGGTGCGGTTTGCCGATGCGGTGCAGGCGCTGTTCGAGGGGGGGCATGCGTTATTTTTGGAAATTGGGCCGCACCCGGTGCTGGGCAATTCGATCAAGGAGTGCGCGGCGGCGCTCGGCCGGAAGGCGGTCTGTTTTACGTCGTTGCGGCGGAAGGAGCCGGAGCGGCTGCGGGTGATGCAGACGCTGGGCGAGTTGTATTGCGCGGGGTTCGATCCGGATTGGGGGATGCTTGCGCCGCGGCAGGGTCGTTTTCTTGCGGGACCGCAGTATCCGTGGCAGCGCCAGCGGCATTGGATCGAGTCCTCGCGCTCCGAAATGGAGCGGCTCGGTTTACCGGGAGCCGTATATCTAAACCGCATCGTGCCTGGGGCGTCGCCATGCTGGGAGGTCGAGATCAACCGCAATTATTTTCCATTTTTGTTTGATCACGGTGTGCAGGACCAGACGCTTTTTGCGGGGATGGGTTTTGTGGAGGCGGCTCTGGCGCTGAATGGGAAGGTGCATGGCGGGCCCGCAGTATTGCTGGAAAATGTGAGCTTCGAGCGGGCATTGATCATCGATTATTCGAAGTTGCAATATTTGCTGACGGAGTTCGACGAAGGACAGTCCGGGTTTGCTATTTACAGCCGTGTTGAGGGTGAGGAGGGGAATGTGCAACGGCACTGCCGCGGGAGGATTTATCCGCTGCCGGAATCGCATCCGCCCAAGGCCGATCTCGAGGAACAAAAGGCGAGATGCTCCACGACGATTTCCACGGATGGTTTTTACGAGCGGCTGCGCCTGCGGGAGTTGCGCTATGGTCCGGCTTTTCGTCCGGTTGTTGAGGCCCGCACGGGGGAGGGGTGTTTTTTTGTCAGGATCGATACGAGCCGCGTTGCCGGGGAGGAGCTGCATCCGCTGCATCCGGTGATTTTCGATGCGGCGTTACAGGCGGTGATTTATTGTTCGAGCGGCGCGCAGCTTTTTGTCCCCTTCTCGTTCGAGCAGTTTCGGTATTTTTCCCGTCCGGAATCGGAGGAGTGTTTTGCGTTTGGAGAGATTGTCAGCCAGACCGAGGCGCAGATCGTGGCGAATGTCTGGCTGACGGATTTCGACGGCAACGTGCATGCCGAGGCGCGCAATCTGGCGTTGCGGGTGATCGATCTGGAAAGCCGGAAATTCGGAGAGGAGCTTTTTTACGAGGTTCGTTGGAAGCCTTCGCCCCGGGAGGGAGGAGGTGAAATGGATGGCGATGGAATGCTGCTGCTGGTGGATGCGGAGGATTCTGATATCGAGCTTGCCAGGGCGCTGGCGGCGCGTTTGCCGAAGGCGGTGCTGGTGGAGCGTGGGGCTGATGACGGGCGGGGAATGGACTTCGCGGGAATGGCTGCATTGTTGGAAACGCATGACGGCTGCCGGGAGGTGGTGGTTTTTTGGGGATCTCGCGAGACGGCGAATGCGGTGGCGTTGTGTGAAAAAGCAATCGGGCTATTACAGGCCGTGGGAGCGAGGCGCTCCGGAAAAACCCGCGTGATGTTTGTTACCCGGAAGGCAAAGCCGGTGGGAGCTGCCGGAAGCGTGCCGAATCTTCCGGCATTTCCGCTAAGCGCCATCGGACTGACGGCACAAAATGAGTTCGATTCCGTGATTTGCCGATCCGTCGACCTTGACGATGATGCGGAGGCGAATGGAGTGGATCAGGTTCTGGCGGAGCTTTCGGAGCGTCTGAGGGGTGATGTGGCCTATCGCGGGGGAGAACGATTTGAGAGCATTCTGAGTGCGCAAAAAGAGGACCCGTCGCAGGGGACGCGGGTGGCGGTTTCGCTGGAGGAGCCTGTGGAGCTGCGGGTGGGCATGAAGGGGCGGCTGGATTCCCTGCATTTCGAATCCGTGCAGCGGCGGGAGCCAGGTGTGGGGGAGGTCGAGCTTCGAGTGCATCGGGCGGCTTTGGGTGACAGGGACCTGCTCAAGATTGAGGGGCGTCTGAATTCGATTGCGCTCGAGAATACGTTTTGGGGATCGGATCCAGGCATGGAGTGCGCGGGTGTGGTGTTGCGTTGCGGCCCGAACAGCAGGTTTGTGCAGGGAGATCGAGTGGTTGCGTTGGTGCCAGGAGCATTCCGGAGCTATGCGACGGTTTCGGAGGAATTGGCCGTGGCTATCCCTTCTGCGCTCGATATGGATGCCGCGGGGATTCCAGTCGCTTATTTAACGGCTTACCGTGGATTGGTGGATGTCGCGATGCTCCAGCGGGGAGAGCGGGTGTTGATTCATCATGCTACGGGAGGAGTAGGACTGGCGGCTGTCGTGATTGCGCAGTGGATCGGAGCGGAAATTTTTGCCACGGCAGGCAGCGGAGAAAAATGGAAGGCATTGCGCGAACTGGGTATTGAAAATGTATATTCCTCCCGCGATTTGGATTTTTCTCCGGAGATTCGGAAGGCGACTGCACACGAAGGGGTGGATGTCGTTTTCGGGGTTCCGGGTGGCGCGGTGATGCATGCCGGATTGAGCCTGCTGCGGGCTGGCGGGCGTTATATTTATATCGGAAAAAATGATGCCGCCGAGGACGTGAGCCTGCCGCTGCGTGCGTTTAATCGCAATGTGCTCTTTGCTTCCGTGGATATCGATCGGCTTGCTGGAGAGCGTCCGGAAGTGATCGGAGGAACATTGCGAAAGATTTTTGCGCATTTCGAAAAGGGGGATTTCCGACAGGTGGCAGCTCGTGTGTTTCCGGCAGGTGCGTTTCACGAAGCTTTCAGCGAACTGTCGCAAAGCCGGCAGATTGGGAAAATTTTGTTCGATTTTTCATCGGGTGAGGTCGAAGTGCCGGAATCGTCGAGCGCCGATCCGGTGATTCAGCGGGACGGGTGCTATGTCGTGACGGGGGGGACGTCCGGGTTTGGATTAATGACCGCATCGTGGCTCGCCGCCCAGGGCGCGGGGAGGTTGATTTTAGCCAGTCGTTCGGGCATGAAGGCTCCCGGGATCGAAGAGGCTGTGCGCGGTATGGTGTCGCACGGTTCCGAGGTGGAGGTGCTTTCCGTCGATGTGACGGATTTCGAGCAGATGCGGGATCTGATCGGGCATGCGGCGGCTGGGCCGTTTACGCTGCGCGGGGTGATTCACGGTGCCATGGTGCTCGATGATGCGATGATGGCGGATGTCACGGAGGCGAGTTTTGGACGGGTATTCCGGCCAAAGGCGGCGGGTGCGCTGAATCTGACGAGGGCACTGGAAGGCAGGGAGCAGATGGATTTTGTCGTCTTTTATTCCTCGGTTTCCGCATTGGTGGGTAATCGCGGCCAAACAAGCTACGTCGCGGCCAATAGCATTCTGGATGGACTGGCGCATCAATTACGGGCGCGGGGAATTCCCGCTGTGTCGGTCAACTGGGGGGCTCTTGCCGAGTCCGGGGTGGTCGCACGGGATGAGCGTCTTGCTGCGGTGTTGTCAGCGTCGGGAATTACGGGGTTGAGCGATCAGGAAGCTCTTGGCGCTCTGGAGCAAATACTTCGGCGTTCGGTGGCCCAGGCCGGCGTGTTCAAGGTTGACTGGATGCGCTGGCACGATGCGCATCCGGGGTTGGCGGACGATCCGCGATTCTTGGCGCTGCGACTGCGTGCGGATGTGGGGGGCAACGATGTAACTTCGCAGATTCGAGCCGAGTTCGCCGACGCCACCGAGGAGCAGCGGCTCTCGGCGATCGAGGAGCATTTGCTGGGAGTAATCGCTTTCGTTCTTAAGATGGCGGTGGATGCGATCCCTGTGGATCGGAAGCTAAACGAATTGGGTGTGGATTCCTTGATGGTTCTGGAATTGGGGCTCGGCATCGAAGAGCGGATTGGAATACGGTTTTCCGCAATGGAACTCCTCAAGGGACCAACGCTTAAGCAACTTGCCGCAATGGCTCGAGACAAGCTGTGGCCATCATAAATACGGCAGGATTCGAACTTTCTTAAAATAACGCGGCACCTTATAACTGGAGAAAATTGTGGAAAAATCGCTCGCCGGTATCGATAGCATCGTTTCCTTTACCAATACTTCTGGCATTAAAGGGCGTGGAACTCTGGTGCATATTTCGCGGTCCGTGGCGGTTTTTGAGGTCTATAATCCGTTTTCACTGATTCAGCTTAGCGAGGTTTTGCAGGAAATCTCCGTGATGCGCGGCGAACGGGTGATCTACCGTGGCCGGGGAGTGGTGACCAGTCTGGTGGCGACGGGTTTGATGGTGATCGCGTCAGTAACGCTTATTGATTCGTGGAGCAATCTTGCTCATGTCGAGTCGGGAGCAATGCTGACGAACGAAATCGAGAAGTTTATTCACGACTGGCAGGAGGGATTGGAGGTCTCGGATAGCTATCAGCTTGCGGTGAATAAGTTCTCGAATTTTATGGCGGAGGCCAGCCGGTGGATCGAGGAGGCGGAGACCGCGGTGGTGGGGGATGGCGCTGCCGATCAGGAGGAACCCATAAAATTTCGGGATTCGATTGAAGGGGCCGTGGCGGGAAAACTTAGTGAATTGCTAAATCTTTTTCAGGCGGAGGCAGGGAGGATTCCTGACGAGGATTCGGCGCCGTACAAGGTTTTTGCGCGGCGGGAAATTCATCCTTATATGCTGTGCGCGCCCTTTGTGTGGCGCTCATTTTACAAGCCGCTTGGCTACGCTGGCGATTACGAGATGGTAAATATGATGCTTCAGGAATCACCATCCGTTGGCAGTACGACCTACGCGAAGATTTACCATGAGCTGACGACCAGCGTGGCGGCCTGCCTGGCGCATCGCAACCGCATTACCATTCTGGAGAGGCTGCTGGCTGAGGAGGCGGAACGGGTGACGGACGAGCAGCGGATATTTACGGCACTCACGGTGGCGTGCGGTCCGGCGGTTGAGATACAGCGGTTTATTCGCAAACAGGAACTGGCAAATCACTCAGCGCTTCATCTGATGGATTTTAACGAGGAGACGCTGGAGTATGTGAAGGCAAGGACGCTTAGTGCAATGGAGGAAAGCGGACGCAAGCCGGAGGTTAAATTTATTCAAAAATCCATCGATGATCTTTTGAAAAACATCCATTTGGAGAGCGAAGGCTTCCTGCCGACTTATGACATGATCTATTGCGCGGGACTGTTTGACTATTTTCCCGATAATGTCTGCCGGAACTTGCTGCAACTGTATCATCGTTGGGTTCGTCCCGGGGGGCTGTTGGTGGCGACGAATGTGCATCCGAATAATCCGGATCAGCCAATGATGGAGCATCTTCTTGAGTGGTATTTGATCTACCGGGACGAGGCCCATCTGGCATCCCTGGCGCCAAAGGGTTCTGATGCCGAGGTTTTTGCCGACGACACGGGGGTGAATGTTTTCCTGACAATTCGAAAATCCGAATGAGCTGCAATGTGATGGATTCTGAGGAAAGCCGGCTGTCCGAGGCTTATCGAGAGCACAATAGCCGGGAGCTGTCGCGCAGCGTGATGGTGGCGAATGCGATTGCGCTTGTTGGAATGCCTTCGGGTATCTTGCTCGATTATTTTCTCTATCGCGCCCGGTTTGGGCAGTTTGTGGCGATTCGCTTTGGCGTGGATGCGTTGCTTCTTGCGGGGATCGGTATTCTTTTTCTTAAAAAAGAAAAGCCCAGTCGCATCCTCTCCGGATTCCTTGGCGTGCTTTCGTTGCTGATCATGACGGCTTCCTTCAGCTTGATGATCTACCTCACGGATGGCGTGCGGTCGCCCTATTTCGCGGGAGTGATTCTTGTGCTGATGTGCTGGTCGAGCCTGCTGCCATGGACGGTGTTTGAGACGCTCATTATGGCGGTGGGATCGTTGATTATTTATTCGGTTGCCAGTTTTGCGAGTCCGGGGTATCCCGCTGCGGAGGCGCTGCCTTTGTTTGGTTACAATAGCTCGTTTCTTGTGATTACAACGCTCGTGTGTGTGGGCATTACGATGTTTTTATCGCGAGTCCGGTTTGAGGATTTCCGTTTGCGCCACCAGCTTGATGCGCAGAATCGCGAATTGCAGGATCTCGACAGGCTGAAAACACAATTTTTTTCCAATGTCAGCCATGAGCTGCGAACTCCGTTGACGCTGATCCTTGGGCCGGTGGAGTCCTTGCTAAGTCGAGGGGATGCTCTTGAGGCAAGGATGCATGAGAGTCTTCTGTTGATTCACGGGAATTCCCTGCGCTTGTTGAAATTGATTAATGATTTGCTGGATCTGACCCGTCTCGACCAGTGCGTGGAGATTTTGCGGAAGAAAACAGTCCAGGTGGATTCCTTTGTAAAAGGGATTGTCGATTCCATCCGGCATATCGGGTATTCGAAACAGCTGAAGATACGCGTCGATGATACGGGAGGCGCGGTGAAGGCGGTGATGGATCCGGGGGCCATCGAGAAGGTGCTGATCAATCTTTTGACCAATGCGATCAAGTACACGCCTGCGGGTGGTTTGATAACGGTTCGATGGTCTGGAGGGGATGTGGAGACGGTGCTGGAGGTGGAGGATACGGGCGTGGGCATTCCGCCCGAGGACATTCAGAAAGTATTCGACCGCTTTCACCAGGTGCGTGGGAATGCGGCGAATCAAAATCAAGGTGTGGGAATCGGTCTGGCGCTGGCAAGGGAGCTGGTGGAGCGGCACGACGGGCGGCTGGAGGTGGAGAGCGCCGTCGGACGGGGAACGGTCTTTCGCATTTGCCTGCCAGTGGTTGCTGCCGAATCTGCTCTGGAAAAAGAAACCGGGACGGAATCTGCTGGCGATGAGATGCTGACGGGCGTTGATGAGCCGTTTGAAAAGGCTTTCCGTTCGGCGGACCGAAGCTGGCGGGACCGCTCGTGGAATGAGGATGAAAACCTGCCCGTGGTGGGCAGTGGGGATCGGGTTGTTTTGGTGGCGGATGATGAAAGCGACATGAGGCGTTATATTGTCTCGCTCCTTACGGATGATTACCGGGTGGTCCAGACGTCGAGTGGCAGCAATGTTGCGGATCTGGTTAAGGCGCATCGGCCTGATGTGGCGCTTCTGGATTGGATGATGCCGGGGAAGGATGGGCTTGCGGTGTGCCGTGAGCTGCGTGAAAACCCTGAAAACCGCGATCTCAAGATTCTTATGCTGACGGCAAGGATCGATGAGAAATCCAAAATCGATGCATTGAAATCAGGCGCGGATGATTTTTTAACCAAACCGTTTAGCAGTGTCGAGGTGCTGACGAGAGTGGGGAATTTACTGCGGTCGGGATGCTTGCAGCGCGATCTAAGAAGCAGAAATAGCGAATTAATGGAGGCTCTGGAGAAACTGAGCAGGACGGAGTCGATGCTTATTCAAAGCGAAAAAATGAATGCGATCGGCTCGCTTTCAGCCGGGTTGCTGCATGAGATAAACAACCCGCTGAACTACACGCTGACGGCGATCAGTTTCGCGCGGCGGAATCAGGATTCGTTGAGCGAGGATATCCGGGAGGTGCTGGCCGACGTGGAGGAGGGGATGATGAGAGTCCGCGATGTGATCACGCATCTTAGGAATTTTGCGTATCCGGAAAAACCTGGTGCGGAATCGGTTTTTCCGCTGGAGCAGGCATTTTGGGCGGCTCACAGGCTGGCGGCAAGGGAGCTGGAAGGCATTCATCTGGATGTGGATTTTGGGGAGGATGTTATCGTGCGCGCACAGAATACCCAGTTAACGCATGTGTTTATTAATTTACTAAGTAATGCAGCGAAGGCGATGGAGGAAAATCCGCCGTCCGGGCAGAGGACGATCCTGGTCCGGGGCCGGGCGGTGGATGAGATGGCGGTGGTGGAATTTTCCGACAATGGACCGGGTATTTCGGGAAAAAATCTCAACCGGGTGTTTGAACCATTTTTTACGACAAGGGATGTGGGCAAGGGCATGGGGATGGGTTTGAGTATTTGCCATACGATTATGGAAACTCATCAGGGGAGTATTCGGGTGGGAAATCGCAGTGAGGGCGGCGCTGTATTTACCCTTAGTTTGCCGCTGGCCGAGGAGGCGTTAAAATTATGCTAAACGAAAATTCGGGAAATAGATGTGGAGTGCTCTACATCGATGATGAGGAGAAGGCGCTGAAGTATTTCAAGATGGCGTTTTCGCAGAAGTTTGAGATTTTTACGGCAATGTCAGGCAAGGAGGGCATCGAGACATTGCGTCGTGAGGCGGGAAGGATTGGAGTTGTGATTTCGGATCAAAGAATGCCGGAGATGTTGGGGGCGGAAATCCTTGGGATCGCACGGCAGGAGTATCCGGAGATTGTCCGTATTTTGACGACGGCGTACTCGGATCTGGACAGTGCGATTCAGGCGGTGAATCGCGGGCACATCTACCAGTATGTCGTCAAGCCGTGGGATCTTACGGAATTGGGGATGGTGCTACAGCGGGCGGCGGATTATTTTCACGTGCTTTCGGAGCGCAATGAGTTGATGGCATTGAAAATGTCCACGCTGCAACGAATTGTTTGCAGTGACAGGGTTAAATGGCTGCTGCTGGCAAGCCGTTCGTGGAGCGATGGGGAACAGGCTAATCTGCGCAGTGGACTTTCCGCGCTAATTGCAGCGATGCCGCCGGAGATTTATCTATCCGTCTCCCGTGGAGGGAAGGGTACACAAGGAGATTTCGACGCAAGCGCCCTGATTCAAAGTGAGTACCATGCGGGGAGCCGGATTTTGGAGATGCTTGCTGGCGGCGGTGCATCCGGCGCCACATCCGAGTCGTTCGATCATCTGGATGAAGTGGTGGGCGCGAAGTTGCGGGCGATGGATGCGGGACTGCCTGCATCGCTGGAGGCGTTTCTCGGAGCAATGAAAAGTGAGCAAGGGCCGGTGGTGGAAGGGATGAATGTTTGCGTGAATGAAGGTGGAGACGCAATGGAACTGCAAATCGAGTTTGCCGTGAATCCTGAGAAGGGGGATTTGCAAGGCGTATTTCGCTCGCTGTTTGCTGTGTTGAGTTCGTGCGATGCATTCTGCGCCTCTGTGAATTTGCTGAAAATGGCCGCTGCGTTCGGAGCTGCGGAATTCGGGAAAATTCGGCTGATTGTGACGTCAGGGGAATCGGGGGGAGTTGAGGCGCAGCTTCCTCTGGGCGAATGCACTTCGGTTTCGGCGGATGATGTGTTGCAATATCTTGCGGATCGATTTTCCAGCTGGGACATATCGAGTTTGTAATTTTCGGAAAACAGCGGCAAAATTCGCCACATGAGTCCGAAAGGCGTTCTGATGGTCGACGATGAGGCAATGGCCTTGAAGTATTTTACGCGGGCATTTGGCGACCATTTTCCTGTTTATTCCGCACGGTCTGCGCAGGAGGCGCTTGAAATTTTGGAGGCCCGATCCGCGGATATCGGTGTCATTGTCACTGATCAGCGCATGCCGGAATTCAGTGGAGTTGAGCTGCTCAAGGTCGTGCGGGATCGCTTTCCTGAGACGGTTCGGATTCTCACGACGGCGTATTCGGATCTTGAAGTGCTTGTGGAGGCGATCAATGCAGGGGCGGTGTATTCGTTTGTCTCAAAGCCATGGGAGTTGGAGAAGCTTGATCGGACGCTTCTGGATGCACTTGATGAACACGAAAGGCAGTACAGCGATGCGCGATTTGTAGGTGAGAGAATTGATGAGCTGAAGGCGAAACTACTGGAGGATCGTGTTTACGATATCGGTCTTATTTCCGCCAAGATCGGGCATTATGTTCACAACGCGCTGTGCCCGTTGACATTTTTGATCGATGAGTTGCTACAGCGTGAGGGAACAAAGGAAAGCTATTCGCTGGAATTCCTGCAAGACGTTCGCAAACATGTCTTTGATGTAGCGCACACATTGAAGGATCTGGAGCAGGTGAGCGTTCCTCCAAACTTCTCCGAACTCGAGAAGGTGAACCTACGGACTGTAATCGAAAAAGCACTGGAGGAGACATCCTTTATGCGGCAGCAAAAGCGGCTTCAAATTGTCAGCCATATCGAAACGGAGTTGCCGATGATCCACGGGGTCGCGAATCAAATCGAGAAGTTGTTTCGATTTATGATCGCGGAGGAGATTGTTTCGCTTCCGGCAGACAGCCGGGTTGTGTTGCGGGTTTTTCCGTCCGTGGGGGACGGGGAGTTACTCGGAGTAAATGTCGAATTTGAGGATTTTGAGCCGATTGCCGAAAAACTGCGTGAAGAAACACTCCTCTATCCGTTCAATTTGCGGGGCAAAAATCCCCGGGAATTCGGGATTTTTCTGGTTTCATGTTATTTTATTGTAAGGCATCATGGCGGGACACTAAACGCCCGCGTGAAAGATGACCAAGGATTGATCTTCTCGTACTTCCTCCCTTTGGAACCGAGAGGCGAAGATTTGCCGGCAGGGATGATCGGTGACCTTCCCGGGCGTTACAGTGGGCGAAATCGAGGAGACACATGATTGCAGAAGCCAGCCATCGCAAACTGCTAGTCGTCGATGATGAACCTTTGGTGCGGCAGACACTGAGTCTGTGCCTGAAAGATGACTACGATGTGACTGCCGTGGCATCGGGTGAGGAAGCGATCGATGCCTCCCTTAAGGAGACTTATCCGGTGGTCATACTGGATCTCTGCATGGAGGGAATTTCCGGGATCGAGACACTGAAGCGGCTGAAAAAAATTCAGGATCTTCAGAACGTGATCATTTTGACGGCGTACGAAAGCATGGAAAGCGCCATTTCGGCGCTGAACCACGGTGCTTTCAACTACCTGACGAAACCGTTTGAGCGCAATCACTTGAAGAGCGTTATTTCCCGGGGATTTGAGGCCTACGATCAACGAGTGTTTCGCAAACGGGAAATGCACGATCGGTTGATGAGCGTGCATGACAGTTTTTTTTCGCTCCTTTGCCACGAGTTCAACACACCGTTAAATATCATCCTTGGTTTTTCGGATCTTCTCTCGCAAGGGGTGCAGAATCGTGAGCATGCGTCGTGGGCGAAAGAGGTGCAGCGTGCGGGTGAGCATTTGCACGACATCTTGATGGAGATCGTAGACTACATTGGCGCAGCGCATCTGGCGGATGCGGGGTTGAGTGATGAATTTGTGCCTGAAAAACTATTTGCTCTACTGCCCCGGAATTTCGAAGACCGTTCGATTTCGCTGGTGATTGAGGATGCGGACAGCCTCAAGCAAAAATTGAAAGGGCCTTCAGGTGCAATATCGATGATTGCCAGAAAGCTCGTAAGCATGGCGTCGCACCGATCGCAGAAAGTGACGCTTTCGGCGGAGGTTTTGCCCGAAAATGCGGAAAATTTTCTATTGGTGCTTAAAGATCAGCGGAACGGGGATAAGCGGTGATCTGCTGGGGAGTCGAAAAATCGAGAACTTATTTGAACCCTATCAATTTGTTCCGGATGCGGAAGGCAAGCCGAGGTCGAGTCTCGGTCTTGAACTGGCGACATGTCGGCGGATTGCGGAATATACAAATGGTTCCGTTTCCTGTGTGTTTTCCCCATCCGGTGAAATGGGCCTACAGGCGAAAATTCCGGTTAATGTCGCGATGTGATTTCTGATAAGGAGTTCCGAAAACTGCTTGCAGGGTTGAAATATACCACCGAGGAGAGACCACCCTCCGGTGGAGGGTGTAGCTGAGGGGATGAGGAAAGCGGCGACGAGGTGGAGAGCGGCGAAGAAGGAATTTTTGAATTTATCGTAGTGGGAGGCGATCCTGCGGGAGGCTTTGGTTTTGTTGAAGAATCGCTCGATGCGATTGCGCTGGCGATAAAGCTCGTGGTCATAAGGAAGTTTTATAGAGCATGAAGCGATGGAAGGAATGACGGGCTCGATTTCATCCAAGGCCAATCGGTCACGGATGCGGCCTCATAAACCTTTGTCGAGCGCGGCGGACTCCAGCACGTTGTCTGCCTCCAGGCTTTCGTAGGGGGATTCAAATTGCCGAGCATCATGAGCCTGGCTTTCGGTGAGATGGAGGGCAACGCATCAATTTTCGGCGATGGTTGCGGCATGGAGCATGAATCTTGGTGGTCAGTCCACCCCGAGAGCATCCAATAGCCTGATTGAAGCCGTTTTTTGGAGCGTCAGCGGCATAGTGATGCACTCGAATCGTGGTCGAATCGATGAAAAGAGCCCGAGCTGGTGTAAAGTGGGTAACTTGGAGATTGCTCCAAAGTCGCCGACAGATCCCGCGTTCCTTCTTGCGACGGAATCTCATGTAAACCGTATGCCAGTTAGCCCTGCTCTGCGGGAAGATTCCGCCATGGCGCTCCCACTCGATTGAGATAGAGAACGGCTTCGATAAATCCCCGATTATTGAGTTTGCCCGGCGTTCCAGCTAGGGCGTGTTAAGACAAAGAAGTGCATCGAAGATCAGGGCGAGGTGAATGAAGGCAGTGAACATCACGTCGAGTTTGTCGAAGCGGGAAAAGATTCTGCGAAAGGCTTTGAGGCGGCGGAAGAGACGTTCGACCTCGTTGCGCTTTTTATAGAGTTCCCGGTCGTATTCCCAAGGATTCAATCGGCGGGGATTGGGCGGCACCACCGGCGCCAACTCCAGAGAGAGGAGCAACTGCCTGGTTTCATCGCCTTCGTAAGCACGATCCATCACCATCGATGCAAGTCCCAGCGGCTTGCTGGGGCTCCAGCGATTCAGGAGTTTTCGCCCTTCAGGGCCGTCGCCAGCTTGCCCGGGCGAGAGGGAGAAACATAGTGCTGTCCGCTCATTTGCGGCAACCAGATGAACCTTGGTCGTAAGTCCTCCGCGGGATCGTCCAATGGATTGCGGACCGTTTTTTTTAAAGCCCCGGTGCCGTCGGGATGCACCTTGATGGAGGTGCTGTCGAGCGAGGCCGCCTCGACCTTGATTTGAATGATCTGCTCCTGTTGCAGCGCCTCGAACACACGGGCCAGTACACCCTTCTTTGCCCAATCCCTCATACGAGTGTAAACCGTGTGCCAATGCCCATAACGCTCGGGCAACCTGCGCCATTTGGCTCCGTTTTCCGCAATAAAGAGGATCGCGTTGAGAACCGTCAAATGGTCGTAACGCAGGATGCCTCGCGGCTTGGGAAAACAATGCGCTATGCGCTCATACTGCTCTCGGGTGATCTCCATTCTCCTATCATCCTGCTTCCCCTCGAATATGTCGATATTATCTTAACACGCCCTAGTGAATGCTTGGCCTCAAGCACTGGGACCAACGAGGACTATCTGCACAATAGGACCAGCAATTCCGCCGAGAGGCGAGATTTGGAGGCCTTCAACTTTGAGCCCACAATCGGCGGCGCGCAGCGAAAGGCCCGCAAAGACCGCTGCCACTTTGGCAACGTCCAAGCAACGCACGTCAGACGGCAGGAAGGTGGGAGTGCGCACACTTATTTTCGGTCCTTTCTCGGTATCGTCCGTGCTTTTTTGAATGCATCAAGTTCCTCCCGGGTGGTTTGATGATCATTACCCGGCAGGACGATATAGCTCAGGAGACCCTGCCGGAGGTAATGGCGAAGGGTGCTAATGCCGATGGTGAGGTGGTCCTCCGCCTCTTGAACCGTGAGTGGTTTATTTTCCATGGGCCCGGTCTTGTTATCAACCAGCCCCCATTGCAAAATATCTTTCCCCGATTTTCCCCAACGTAAAACAGGCTCGAACGGCCACAGATGATCACCAACGATTTTTTGCCTACAGAGTAAATCGCCATTTTCAGAGAGAAAAATGGCGACCCTAACGGGATTCGAACCCGTGTTACCGCCGTGAAAGGGCGGTGTCCTAGGCCACTGGACGATAGGGTCGTGGCGAAAGAGCAGGGAATATGAGGTTCCTGTTTTGCCGATGCAAGTAGAAGTTTCGAGGATTTACTCCGCGAGGTGGCCGTCTTCGATGTGCAAAATCCGGTCGCCGCGGGCGGCGAGGGCGGTGTCGTGGGTGACGACGATGAGGGTGCGTCCGTCTTCACGGACAAGGTTGAGGAGGAGTTCGACGATGGATTGGCCGGTTTGGGAGTCGAGATTGCCGGTCGGTTCGTCAGCGAAGAGAATGCCGGGATCGTTGATGAGGGAGCGGGCGATGGCGACGCGCTGTTGTTCGCCGCCACTGAGTTCGGAGGGGAGGTGGTGCAGGCGGTCCTGGAGTCCCACGCGTTCGAGGAGGTTGGTGGCGGGGGCGGATGCGTTGCGCTTGTTGATCATGGCTGGAACGAGGACGTTTTCGAGGGCCGTGAGTTCGGGAAGCAGGAAGTAGGACTGGAAAACGAAGCCCATGCGTTGATTGCGCAGGCGGGAAAGGCGGTCGGAGCCGATGGCGTAGAGGTTTTGTTCCTCAAAATGGACGGAGCCTGCTTCCGGGCGTTCGAGGCCGGCGAGGGTGTAGAGGAGGGTGGTTTTTCCGGCTCCGGAGGCACCGCAGAGAAAAACGGACTCGCCTTTTTCGATTTGCATGCTGATTCCGCGGAGCACGGGGATGGAGGCGCGAGCGATGCGAAAGGAGCGCTGGAGGTTTTCGGCGCGCAGGTGAGGTGAGGGCGGCATGGGATTTAGTGGAGGCGGCGGTCTGCGGTGGTGGAGGTTTCCAAATGGATTTTTTCGCCGAGAATCTGAGGTTGCTTGTTCAGCACGGTAGTGTCGAGCACGGCAAGTATGCGGGCGAGGCGTTCGCGGATTGCGGTTTTAGGGTCGGTGAAAAATGGAACACTGGCGGCATTGAATCCGAGGACGTCCTGACCGTGCATTCTCCCAATGAAGATGGCGCGTTCGTTGTGCGAGGGTTGGGAGACGACGATGCAGTCTGGAGCGCCAAAGATCTGGCCGGCACGCAGTACGGAATCGAGCGTCCGCAGGCCGGCGTAGTCGCAGACGATGCGGTCGAATGGGACGCCGAGGGCAGCGAGATCCGTGCGCATGGTATCGGGTTCATTATAGTGGGGGTCTATTCCGTTTCCGCTGACGATGAGGTATTGCACTTTTCCGGCGTGAAACAGGGCGGCGGAGGCTTCGATGCGATATTTGTAATGGAGGTTTTCCCGCCGGGCGGAGATAAATTTGGAGGTGCCCAGGACGAGTGCGGCCTTGCGTTTGGGAATGGCATTGACGTCGTTGTAGAGACGTCCCCGGGCAGCGAGGGTGACGGCGGCTTCAGAGAGGAGCCATGCCGCAAAGCAGGCGGCAATGCCGAATATGGCGGCGTGAAAAGCAAACTTGAGAGCGCGGCTCATTGAAGAGAGCTACGTTCGCGATCTTTGCCCCGGCTTGCAAGTCGCCGGAAGGGCTGTGGACCATAAGGAGGGATCGTGGTATGGCATTGGCATGGTCAAGAAATTGCTTCACACACGCTACCGGGTTGAGAATCTGGAAGAAACCGTTCGATTTTACCGGGATGTTCTTGGTCTGGAACAGGTGCGCAGCTCGACAAGTCCCAGGGGGTCGCAATTGGTATTTTTTAAGGCACCGGGGAGCGAGGAGGAGATTGAGATTTGCAAGTTTGACGAAAGCGGGCCGGTGCAGGTGGGAGTGGATCTGACGCATCTGGCGTTCGAAGTGGAGGACATGGAGGCATTTGCCGCACACGCGAAATCCTTTGGGTTTTCTCTGAGTGACGGGCCGACAAAAACGTCGAGTGGATCGATAATTGCGTTTATTGACGCTCCTGAGGGCTACGAGATCGAGCTGGTCCAGAAGGCCTTGTGATTTGGCATGCCGGGGATGGCCCGTGGATGAAGATGGAGTTTCTTCAATAAAGAGTCTGTTTTAATAAAAAAAAGGGAAGCGACCCATGTCGGATTTATTCAGGTTGGCAGTCCGGTCGGCTGCCCATGCCAAAGGCTCCCCCCAAAGACCTTTGACCAACCCTGCCGACCGGACCGCGTCCTGAATAAATCTTGTGTTAGCAGGATGCATGCCATGTCTGAAATCAAGGCTGACTATTGAATGTGAAAAAGGCATGTCTGGGGTGCGTTTTTTATTGCCTCTTGGATGGATTGCGGAACAATCTGCCGCGAACGTGGATTCCAAAATGACTTTGCCGCTACCCCTGAATAATTCCATCCGTCCCGCTTTATTTTTTAAAACACTCGCGGTTTTGATTCTGACAGGAATATTGGGAGCGGATTACGCGGCGGCTCAGACGATAGTGTATCGCGGGGTGGCTTTTACGGGGAAGCGTTATAAGGATGGAACAGGAACGGAGAATCTGGGTTCTTTCGGCCCGCCGGTGATCAGCGATCGAGGAGATGTTTCTTATCGAAGCATTGTTTACGGGCAGGGGATCGACTCGTTTCGTGATGACCGGATCATTAGCCAGACCCGTCGGCGTCCGAGATCTATGGCGGCGGAGTTGCAAATTCTGACCACCGGGCAAAAGGACTTTGGAGTGGCGGGGAAAAGTCTGGAGCAAGGTGCCTTGGACGCGCATGTGCCGGAGAGCACGGGAGACACAGTTAATGTTCCTATTAGCGCGACCGCTTTTGCCAATATTTCAACCAGTTTCAATAACTTCCTGGCGGTCAACCGGGAGGGAAGCGTCGGATTTACCGCCGGACTTTTTGTTCAGGGAACCGTGACTTACGATTCGACGACTATCAACTCCAGCGGGGCAAGCGTAACAGAGAGAATCAATAATCCATACGACGACAACTTCAGCACGCTTTACATTGCCACTCCGAATGGTTCTTTTGTGGCCGCTGTCGGCGCGAATCAAGACTACGATCCGAGCCGATTTACCGCGTTCGACGTGCCGTTCGGCCTGTATTCCCAGAATCGGGGAGCCGTGACCGGGTCATCGGCGGGGTCCAGGGACGTGGAGATTGTTGGCAATGGAACGGTGAGCGGATTGTACTTCGGCAATATCTTCCGGATGGATTTGATCGGGCGCACCGGAACCAGTGCCGCGGGGTTGCCGATTAACGCGACGTATTCCAGTTTTTCCTTACCGGGCGTGAATAACGCGGGGGTTGCTTCTTCGAATGTTGACGTCAACTCGACTCCGAATGTGTTTAGCGGAATTTACAACATTGGAACGGCTGGACGGCCTGGATTTTTTCTGGGAACCGGCACGGTGGCTCCTGGCACGGAGGGCACCTTCAGCGGAATTACGAGCAGCCCTTGGTTGGCATCCAGAGGCAATCTGGCATTTTCGGCTACCATTGCGGATGACGACGTTATTACCAGCGGGATATTTGTCGGAAGGGTCCGCAATGATGAATTGAATCTCTCCGGAGGATCCGTGCAATTGCTGGTCTCGGCAGGATCGACCTCTCTGGCTCCGATGGACGGAAAATTTAACAATTCCGCAGGGGAGTCGACGGATGCGGTGTTTGCCTCCTTTGAGCAACCCGGCATTAACAACCGGGGAACGGTCGCTTTTCTCGCGACAGTGACAGGCACCAATATCGATACGACGAATGATACCGGACTATGGGTGGTGCCGGCGGGCACGGACAATGAGACCCGCACGGCAAAAATAGTTGTTCGCACGGGCGACCTGCTTTACGTGGACGGAGTGCAGAAGGAAGTGGTGAGCGTGGGTTTCAATCCCTACTACGGTTTGAATAATCGGAACGAACTTGTGTTTTCGGTTTCATTTGCTGATGCGACGTCCGGTGTGATTCGTGCGATTGTTCGCTAACGGGGGCACAATACAGGGACCATTGCCGCAACAGACGGCTTGGGCTTCTTTGAGTATGGTGAGGTGCCGCGTTTGAAAGCCACGGAGAACAAACTAGAAGAAAAGGAAATTCGCGAGGGGGGGGCGATGCTCCGATGGTTTTGGTGGAGTGGTTTTTTTGTCTGGTTGGTTGCGATGTTTGTTATCTCGTCCATTCCAACTACGCGGATGGCGGAGTTGCCGTTTTCTTCGGCTGATAAGATTGCTCATTTTGGACTGTTTTTTGCAGGGGCGATTTTTCTGTCGGGTGCTCTGCGTTTAACCTTTGCATGGAAATCTGCTCAAATTTTTTTTCTGGCGACTTTGGCGATGATTGCGCTGGGTGTTTTTGACGAAATTCACCAGCTTTGGACGCCGGGACGAGAGGGAGGCGATTGGGGGGATACTGTGGCGGATACGCTGGGAGGCGCTGCCGGCATTCTCTTTGAAATTTTTGTCATTCATGGAATCCAGCGAAAGTGCAAGGCGAAGGATTGCGGAGCTTCGGACGCAGATCGAGCGGCATAACAGGCTCTATTATTCGGAGGCGCGTCCGGAGATTTCTGATCGGGAATACGATGCGCTGTATCAGGAGCTGAATGCCCTTGAGGAACGGTTTCCTGAGTTGCGTTCGAAGGAATCGCCGACGCAAATGGTTGGCGCGGATGTGCTGGAGGCGTTTGCCCAGGCGGCGCATCGGGTGCCAATGCAGAGTCTCGACAATACGTATTCGGAGGAGGAGGTGTGGGATTTTGTGCGGAGGCTCGAGAAGTTGCTGCCTGATGCGGCGATGGATTTTACTGTCGAGCCGAAGGTGGATGGAGTGGCGATTTCGCTGACGTATGCGAATGGGGTGTTTGTGCGGGCGGTGACCCGGGGTGACGGTCGGAATGGGGATGATGTGACGCAGAATGTGCGTACGATTGGTGTGATACCGGAAAGGCTGGAGAGTCCGGACGTGCCGGTGGTGGTGGAAATTCGAGGCGAGATTTACCTGCCAAAGGCGGTTTTTGCGAAACTTAACGAGGAACGGGACGAGGAGGGATTGCCGCCGTTTGCGAACCCGAGGAATGCAGCTGCCGGCTCGTTGAAGCAGTTGGATTCACGGATTGTCGCGCAGCGGGGATTGAGCGCGGTATTTTATTCGCTGGGTTTTTGCGAGGGAGGGGAAGCGCCGGATAGCCAGGTGGAGTTGTTTGGGGTGCTTGAGCGGTGGAGGATGCCGGTGGCGGGCTGGCGCGAGATGGCGGGTTCGGCCGGGGAGATCATCGAGCGGATTCGTGCATTGGGTGAGATACGACACGATTTTCCGTTTGAGACGGACGGTGCGGTGATCAAGGTGAATCGCTTTGCGGATCAGCGTGCGTTGGGTTCAACGGCGAAAGCGCCGCGGTGGGCGATGGCATTTAAGTACGAGCCGGAGCGTGCAGAGACGCGGCTGCGGGAGATAACGATTCAGGTGGGGCGGACGGGTGTTTTAACGCCGGTGGCGGAGTTGGATCCGGTGACGGTGAGCGGGAGTCGGGTGAGTCGTGCGACATTGCATAATGAGGAGGAGGTTCTGCGGAAGGACATTCGCGTAGGGGATACAGTGGTGATTGAGAAGGCGGGTGAGGTGATCCCGGCGGTAGTGGGTGTGCGCAAGGATCTTCGCGGTGGTAGTGAGCAGGAATTCCGGATGCCGGATCGCTGCCCGGCCTGTGGGGAGCCGGTGGTGCGGAAGGATGGTTTCGTAGCGGTGCGGTGTGTGAATTTGCATTGTCCGGCGCAACTGACGCGGCTGCTGGAACATTTTGCGATGCGCGGTGCGCTGGATCTCGAAGGGTTGGGAAGCAAGGTTGCGCTTACGCTCGTGGAGCGAGGGTTGGTGCGTTCGCCGCTGGATCTTTTTGAACTTCAGCTTTCCGAGCTTGCGCCGCTGAATCTCGGGACGGAGGAGGAGCCGCACATGTTCGGAGAGAAAAATGCGCAGAAACTCCTGAATGCTCTGGAACGGGCGAAGACGATGCCGTTGTGGCGGTGGGTGCATGCGCTGGCTATTCCGGATGTGGGGGCGGTGACGGCTCGGGAGATTGCATCCTTTCATGTGAATTTTCCAGAAGTGGCGGTGTCACGGATTCTGCGGGATATCGTCCAGCTGACGGCATGGAACGAAGAGATTGTGGCAGCCAATCCGGGAGCCCGGAGCGGAAAGGATCGCTCGAAGGAGGTGCGGGAGGCGGGGCGTGCGGAGTGGGAGGCGTTAAAAGAGAAGGCCGATGCGCTGGGTGCGGCATTGATTGAGGCGGGAGTTGCGAAAGCATCCAAGGCGCAGAAGAGCCATCCGCGGGATGCAACGACCTCCATCGGTCCGGTGGCGGCGCGGGCTGTGATGGATTGGTGTGCCAGTGAGGAAGGAGGACGGACACTGCGCCGGATGGAAAGTTACGGCATTCGTCCACAGGTGGAAAAATCGAAAGGGCCGTCTTCCGTGGATAGTCTGGTCACGGGGCGGACGTTTGTGATTACGGGCACGCTGAGCGTGCCGCGTGAGGAGGTGGCTGAGCGGATTCGCACGCTTGGAGGCAAGGTGACGGGCTCGGTAAGCAAGAGCACGGATTATCTTGTGGCCGGAGCGGAGGCGGGGTCGAAGCTGGCCAAGGCTGAGGAACTCGGGATTCCCGTGCTGGACGAGGATGCGTTTTGGAAGCTGGCGGGGACGGGTGGAAGTGCCGGGGTGCAGCCCGAATTCTTCTAGTTTTTCGTTTTTAAACCCGGGGATTTAGGGAAATGGTGAGCGGGTGAAGAATTCTGAGTCCACGATGAAGCCGCTGTTTGAGCAATATGTGATGCCGACCTATGGGCGCTTCGATCTTGCGATCGAGCGAGGGGCGGGGTGCCGGGTCTGGGACGAGATGGGACGGGAGTTTCTCGATTTTGGCGCGGGGATTGCCGTTTGTTCCCTCGGGCATGCGCATCCGCGAGTGACGGCGGCGATCTCGGAGCAGGCGGCGAAGTTGGTGCATACTTCGAACCTGTATTATACGCGGCCGCAGGGGGAGCTGGCGCGGCGGCTGGCGGGACTCGTTGGAGGAAGGGGGAAGGTCTTTATGTGCAACAGCGGGGCGGAGGCGAATGAGGGCTTGATCAAGCTGGCGCGGCGGTTTGGCAGCGCTTCGGGACGGCACGAGATTCTGACGTTTCAGAATTCCTTTCACGGACGGACGATGGCGGGGATTTCGGCTACGGGGCAGGACAAGGTGAAGAAGGATTTTGGGCCGTTGCTGGAGGGTTTCCAGCATTTGCCGGTGAACGATCTGGGCGCCGTGGAGGAGGCAATCAATGGGAAGACCGTGGCGGTTTTGATCGAACCGATCCAGGGAGAAAGTGGAATCCGTCCGGCGCGGGCGGAGTTTTTGCGGGGTTTGCGGGAACTTTGCGACCGGCACGATTTGTTGCTGATGTTTGATGAAATCCAGTGCGGACTGGGCCGCACGGGGGATTGGCAGGGGTGGCGCAGCATTGTGGGGGAGGGAGTGATGCCGGATGCGGTGAGCTGGGCCAAGGGGATTGCCAATGGATTCCCGCTGGGGGCGTTCTGGGCCTCGGATCGGGTTTGTGACGACCGGGGGCTGCTATGCGATTTGCTGGGACCGGGATCGCATGGGACGACGTATGGGGGGAATCCCGTGGCCTGTGTGGCTGGACTGGCGGTACTGGATGAGATCGAAGAAAGCGGATTGCTGAAGCATGCGCAGGTGGAGGGGGCTTATTTTGGCGGACAGATCGAGGCGATGGCTTCGCCGTTGATTGCGGAGGTGCGTGCGTTGGGGTTGATGATTGGCGTTGAGGTGGTGGAGGATTTCAAGAAGCGGGTGGGAGTGACGGATGGGCGGCTGCCCTCGATCGTGCTGACGACGTTGTTAATGGCGGAGGGTTTGCTGGTGGTGCCTGCTGGCGAGCGGACGATTCGGTTTTTGCCGCCGTTAAACGTGGTTCGCGAGGATCTGGACGCGGTGCTGGAAATTCTGCGCATG
>Ga0351859_1009_pt1 | contig 49949 bp, 29 predicted proteins | sample BONcelFGM3001D11_FD_206789 | JGI IMG/M metagenome (GOLD analysis project Ga0351859, IMG submission 206789) | Enriched cells from coal bed in the Powder River Basin, Montana, United States - BONCAT cells FGM rep2 HSBNCT.FGM.300.1.D11 ... | reverse complement strand
CATAACCTTACCGAAGAATTACTGATAAGGCAATTTTTTATTTTACAACATAACATTTATTCTGATAAACGAACTTCACTTTATCGGATAGAGACAAATATTTGATTATAGCGGCATTATTATCAGCGAGCGCAAAATATTCATCGCTTGCAAATTCTACGGAAAGTATCTCTTTACATTTTGTGTCATCAAACTCCGCATCCACCCAATATTCATCCTTCATGATAAACACCTTTCCATCAATGTTTTTCATTGACTGATACACCTGGTTGCGTGATGAACTTTTCATTTTGCCAAGCGTTATGCTCTGATTTACCATCGATTCTTTCTGATCATTGGAGAGCGGTGTATAACCCGAAGCGGCATCGTACAGTTGATCTTTCTTTATCATAGGTCTATCTGCGCCTATGCTTTTCCTCTCCTCCTCTGTAACCAGATAAGAAGTATATGGAGTGATGATTCCATATTTTTTACTCAGTTTTACAACCTCTTCAACCAGCTCCTTATTTTCGCCTCTGTTTCTGATTTCATCAAGCAGAAATGCAATTTTTCTGTTCGCCCATAGATTAGCAACAAAAACATTATCCCGGCTGCCTGATGTACTCACCAGCTTGAAAGTAAAACGTTTTTTTTCACCTCCGGAATATCCCGATAAAATTATTTCGCCATCTCTTTTATCATTCATCCTTCCGAAGACCATTATACTGCTTCCCGCAAACAGATCGGGTAGCTCTTTGGGATAGGTATCGTATACATTTAAATTATTAAAATCAATTTTACAGTCAGTAAGCACAGGATTGGAAATTTTTGCAAAGAATGCAGAAACCTCATTTTCCAGATCTTCGTTTTCGCGCACATAATTTGAAGAACCGCGGTAATCCGTTGCTATTTTATCCAGCAGAAAAGCATCCACGTCATTTCCCACTCCAAAGCAGAAAATTCTGACATTCGATTTCATATTTTTTCTGATATTTTTGGCAATTTCATCCGGATTTCTTACACCAACAGTTGGCAAACCATCGGTAAATAGAATAAGATAATTCGGTTTACCTGCAACCGTTTTCTTCAGACCTAATTCAACCGCCTGATTAAGATTAGTTCCTCCATCGGCTTCAAGCAATTTTACCTTTTTATCCGCATTTTTGAGCGCAGTTTGATTCGATACATCAACTCCTGTAATAAATTCCTCCGCGCTGTTACTGAAAGTAACTATGGAAAAATTATCGTTTTTATTAAGATTATTCATGCAGAAAGTGAGCGCATTTTTTGCCTGTTCAATTTTCTTGCCTGTCATACTGCCGGAGATATCCAGAACAAAGATCACATTTTTTTCTATATTGCTTTTCTGTTCCAAATTCAATTTGGGCGCCAAACGAAGCATGAAATAGGGATTTTCTTTTCCGTCATCATATACCAGATTCATCGCTTCTATATCTTTATCCGATACCGAATAATAAAGCAGCAGATCGGAAGCCGACCCTCCCGACTCAAAATTAACTTTCACTTTTACTTTTTTACCGCTGATGCTCTCAATAGAAATATCATGGGATGGGGAATAAATATTGGCTAATTGTGAAGCGCTGTTAATTTCTATCTCAATATTCAGCTTGGTTCCATTATTCCTTTTATCAAAACTAATTGGATAAAGGAGACGGTAGGTCTTTCCTGCAGGTTTAAGCATTTGAGTATATTTTATCTCTATCTTTCTTTCACCGAATGGAGCGAATGGAAAGATACTGGCCTGAAATAAATTATTTCCTATCATTTCAAGAAGGGCTGGATCGCGGTATTTTCTCACGATTTCTTCAAATATTTTTTTTGCCTCCTGGGCAGGCAAAATTTCGCCATTAATGCGTTCGTTATCAATATATAATGAAAACTCATTGATAAAAGCTTCGTTCGGCAGCGGAAATACATACTTGCCCTCAACCTGCCGGTGAGCGCTGTTTTTAAACAGCTGTTCTTTCTTAACGGTTACCACCGCATCATTGATTGTAATTTTTGCGTTTTCACTCAAAAGGTGAACGGGATCTCTTATTTCAATCGGGGGAACAGGAATTATGATTCCTCCTCTCCATCTCTCACTCTGACCAAAAAGCGATACCAAACCTAAAAACAGACCTGCGACTGCCAAACTAATCCTTCTCATAAAACCTCCATTTGAAAAATGTTATTTTGCCTGGATTTACTTACCATAAGTAATTAATACAAATAATAACAATTTTCTATAAATTCTCCTCAAACAAGTTCATAACCGTTCATCTTTCTATTTTTACTACTCTGGCAATGAAAATGTTCCAACTTTTACGGGTAATTATTATTACTTTTCCTCCGCCAAACCACAGGGCTGTAGGGAGCAAGAAACCAATTAAGTTTGCTGTTTATTATGTTAGCAGATATTATTATATTGATCAGGTTACAATTTTGGAGACGATGATGAAAAAAATCTATTTGGTAATATTTCTAATTTCAATATACAGCGTTTGCTTCACTCAGGTGAGGGTAGCTTGCATCGGAAACAGCATAACCTATGGGTACGGATTGGATAATAGAGAAAAGAATTCTTATCCAAGCCGGCTGAGTAATCTTTTGGGGGATGATTATATTGTAAAAAACTTTGGATTAAACGGGGCAACTCTCCTCCGGAAAGGGGATATTCCATATCTTGAGACCAAGGAATTCAAAGAGGCACGGGAATTTAATCCCAACATCGTTTTTATTGAGTTGGGTACAAATGACAGCAAGAAACAAAACCGCGTTTATATGGATAATTTTATAAATGACTACATGACTTTAATCGAATCATTCCGGATATTGAAATCAAATCCAAGGATTATTCTTTTAATCCCGCCTCCTGTTTTCTACACTCCGGATACAATGAATATTTCAAATAAAATTATCACCGATTCAATAATACCAAAAATAAGAGAGTGCGCATACAAAAAAAATGTTGAAGTTATAAATCTCAATAATATTTTCATCGATTCTATCCTCTATTTCCCGGATCTGCTTCACCCAAATTCTTCAGGCGCGGCAATTATAGCCAAACGCTGCTTTGAGACGTTAAAGATTGACAAAGGAAATTTTGATATACTGCATAATTTGAAACTTGAAGGCGTGAGGAGTAATTATTATGGTTACGAATGTTTTGATTTCAATTTTGAGAATAACCCTTGTAAAATAGTAAAACCAAAAGTAACCGCAAAAGGAAATCCCTGGATTTGGAAAGCGCGCTTTTGGGGCCACTTTCCGCAAACCGAACTTGCTCTGTTGGAAAGGGGTTTCCATCTGGTCTATTGCGATGTTGCCGATCTTTTCGGAAACGATACCGCTGTAAAGAGATGGAATAATTTCTATAATTTTATACAGACCGGCGGCTTGAATAAAAAGGCAATCCTTATGGGGCTAAGCCGCGGAGGATTGATTGTCTACAATTGGGCGGTGGAAAATCCCGAAAAAATATCATGCATCTATGTTGACGCACCGGTATTGGATATAAAAAGCTGGCCCGGTAGATTTTATCCCTACGGCGGAAGCAGCGAAGAGACATGGGAAAAATGCAAAAAAGCCTATGGATTGAAAAGCGACGAGGAGGCAAAAGACGCAAAGGTAAGTCCGGTGGATAAAGCCGGAAGAATCGCAAAAATGAATGCGCCGATGCTCCACATTATAGGCATGGCTGATAAAACTGTTCCACCGGAATTTAACAGCTTGCCTTTTGCTGACAAAATCCGCCAGGCCGGCGGTTCAATTCAGGTAATTGAAAAACCAGGCGTGGGTCATCATCCGCATAGTTTAGCTAATCCCACTCCGATCATTGACTTTATTCTGAAATCGATGGAAAAATAATTTGTGAACAAACCGGGATAAACATTTATTTCAAAAACACAACTTTGCTGATCACTATATTATTTCCGGATTTCAATTGGAGATAATAAATTCCGCTGCCTCTGTTTACCGGTTTCCAGTGGATAGTATATTTGCCGGCTGCCTGAATTTCATTCACCAATCCCTCTATTTGACTTCCTGAAATATCGAAAACTTTTAGACTGACATAATCTTTTTCGGGAATTGAATATTCAATTTTAGTAGCGGGATTAAAGGGATTCGGATAATTCTGCATCAGTAAAAATTTTTCCGGCATTTTACCATAATCTTTTATCCCTGTTACTCTGTTTTCATATTTAATTGCCGCATCAAATACCTCTGCAACAAATTGTGGAGCAACTAATTGTGTGGCTGCGCTGTTCGGATGGCTATCGCCGGAACTTGCGGCATATTGGAGCGGAAGCTTTCCATCACTGCCCGCTAATTTATGAAAAAAATCGAATATGAAGACATTTGATGGAAAAGCGCCGAAACCGGTATCCAATCCCTTTTCAAGAGTATCCTTTGCCCATCTGCAGAATTGATCGGAGAGAAGCGCCTGCGTATTATTTGTAGAAGCAGCAACCAAAGGAGCGTTTGTCCAGATCACATAAAATATATCAGGATTATTCCGCATAACTCTAATGATATTGCGAAAATGCCATTTATAATTATAAACACTTTTCTTTGTCGGCTGAAGAGTATCCAAGGCAGATCCCCATGAACTAATTGATGAACTCGGGTAGCAGGATTTAATAATTATGACCGGATAATTTTTATAAAAATTTGTTATAATATTACTATTATCTTTTCCTTCAAATATTCTATGCCAATGCTCCCACTCATTATCATCTCCAGGCCAGCTCCCCTCGGCCATCGAAACTGTGTTAACACCTGTTAAACCGTTGCGGGAATTATAAGCTATTGCCTCAGCAGGAACACTTGTATTACTGCCATTGGGTCCGTAAATCCTTCCTCCTGTAGAGTGATGCAAAAATATAGCCTTACGGAATTTATTGTTTTGCGCAGGCAAATTTGCTGTAAAACAAAAAATAAATACAACTACCAATAACCCGGTAAAATAATTTGATTCTTTTGCGGTCATAACTGCCCCCTTTTATCAGCAAGATCTAAAAAACATCATAAGGTATTAACTAATAAAAAAGAAAAAAGTATCAGAGTAAAAAGGCAGAAATATAAACTGTTCAATATTTTATTTCTCCCCTCAGTGTTGATTCTGTATTATTCCAAATTATGCAATAGAAATATTAACGCTGAATTTTTATGTTTTATGAAAAAAAAATAATAAACCCAAATTATTCAATAGAAGTATTAATACTGAAATTTTATGTCCTTATAATAAAAAACAAAGAATCGATGGCTGAGTGATTTAATGCTCAAAATAATTGCATTAAATCGTATCGAAGCCGTCGGTGAGAAGCTCTATTGCAAAATTTGGGATAAAAAAAGCCCTGAAAAAAAAATCAGGGCTTGAAAAAAAAGTGATGATACAGTAATCAGATAAATTACTTCATGAGAATCATTTTTTTCATTGAGATGAAATTACCTGCCTGAATGCGGTAGAAGTATAATCCGGACGGCATATTGGCTGCATCGAAAGTTATTTTGTATCTACCCGCCGGTTGGACTTGGTTTACAAGTGTTTTTACTTTACTGCCAAGAGTGTTATAGACATCAATAGTAACATTACCGTTTTCGAGAATGCTATATTCAATCTGAGTGCTTGGGTTAAAAGGATTAGGATAGTTCTGCCCAAGGCTGTAACATACAGGTTTAGTATCAACAACATCAACATCTGTTACACTTGTTGAAGCGGTGAAGGAACTTAAATCGGTTTTAGCAAGATTCAAACCGTCACCTGCTTCTACGTACCATTTGTAGGTAGTTCCCGGGGCTAAATCTTTCATAATATCAGCAGTAAGGGTTGTATCGGTCAGATCTGCATACTGCTTATTAATTATTCCGCCGCTTAAAACAAGTTTGTAAGTTACCGGTAACCCTTCAGGGTCAACTGATTTTCCCCATTTGAAAACGACAGGTTTTGTAGGATAAACTATAGGCAGCACTTTATTATTTTCCGGTGTAACCAGCGCGAACTTTGATGGTTCATTATTTATTGCCGTAAAGTCATTTATAGTTTCAGCAGAAACGTTGGTAACTGTTTTGCTTGACGGATCAAATACGAATCCTTTAAGAGCCGGAGTAATAGTATAACTTTTTGTTAATTTCAAAGAAAATCCATAAGTTCCATCCTCAGCGCTTTTAACTGAGCCGGTTGAGTCGCCGCTTAAATTAATTGTAACACCCATTAGGCCGGCGCCTTTAAAGGATATTTTACCGTTTGCGGAAAAGATTTTTTGAATTTTTAATCCATAACCTTTTAGAGCAAGGTATGCGAACGGTACTGTTGGGTCAGTACAATGGATTACCATTCTCGCAAATCTAAGGTTTGTGCCCTGAGGTAAAAATCTGACAGTAACTTTTATTTCTTCACCGGTTTGCATTGTAATTGGTAAGGTAGTGTTAACAATTTTGAAATCTGATGCATAAGCCCCATCGAGATACAAATTATCGATAGTAACCGGAATGTTACCTGTATTTTTTATAGTAATTGTAGTATCGGAAAATAGATCCATATCGGTATTATTGAATTCAACAGTATTAAGAAGCGCTAAAACGCCGTTTTTAATAGAGGAAGTGAGTTTTAAAGAGCTGACACTGTATTGCGGATCATTGCTTGAAATAGCTATTTCAGCATTCTTAACTCCAGGAGGTAATAAACCTAAGGCCGAAATTTTTACTACCTGACTTTCCCCTGTTCTAAGAGCAATTGCTTCAGCGCCGCTGACGATTGTAAATGCATCCCTATCTGCGCCGGTAATTTGTTTTGCCGCAATATTTAAGCTAAGCGATCCGTCATTTTTTATAATGATGCTGTCATACTTTAAAGCAGCATTGGACATTTCTCCAAAATTCAATTCATTTTTGGAAAGCGTTATTTTTGGATATCCGCTAGCAACGCCGGATAACCATGCATAAAGCGGGGAGCTTGTATTGGTTTCAACCACAAGTGTAGCGTTTTTTATCCCGGAAGTTTGGGGTAAGAATTTAACAAGCACGGTATATGTTTCTCCGGGTTTTACTGTAACAGGCAAACCGAGATCATTGGTTTTTTGCGGTTTCTGCAAAGATGATTTCGAAGGAGATGAGTTATCACTCCTTATCGACATTCTCGTAGTGCCCAGAAAACCTTCAAAACCAAAAGAGCCTGGATCACCTTGGATTGATACCCCGGTAATAGACATGTTGTTCTGAGATGTATTAGTTACATCAAATAGCACAGTTGTTGAACTAGTTGATCCAAAATTACCAAAAAGAGGCAGAAGGGTATGTAAATCCTGACGCGGTGTAACTTCGGCTTTTAACGTAACAGGAACATCATTTATTTTTGAATTATTTATCAAATGAACTTTAGTAATTATTGAGCCTACATTTTTCGCAAAAAAGTGTATATGGATATCGAAGGAGCTATTAGGTTCTAACACAATAGGGAGAGGATAATACGACCAATAATTTTCCCCGCCATCATCGAACAATATCTCAGAAATAGTTAAATTTACAGGACCAGTATTAGAAACATGTAATTTTTTGACAAAGAAAGGAAAAGAGGCATACTCCATAGATCCGAAGTCAAGCTCACTATGGACAACTAATGTCGGATAAATCGGCAGCTGAACTTTTATAACATTTGAATATGCAGTTGTTCCGGATGCACTTTTAGCGCGAAGGCGATAATAATAAGTTTGTTCCGGCAGCCCGGTCAGTTTTATACTTGTATCTGTGGCAATCTCACGATTCTGATAACCGGTAACAAATGATGTAAAGAACTCATTAGTTGATACATCAAGGAGATAGCAATCTGCAATTATAACGGCGATCGCGCGTTCATTTTTATTTCCGTCCCCTATTTTTGCATCCTGCTGCGTTATTAGTTTATTCCAATTGGCAGTAAAAGTGCTTTCGGCAACAGCGGTTGCAGGTTTAGCAACAGGAACGCTATACATTGTAACAGTCGAAGAAGTTGCATGTACCCCGCTGATATCGCCATAGTTAATTGTTTTAATACGATAATAATATCTGGTTCCGGATTGAAGATTTGAAACGTTATAAGTTGTAACCACACCGACATTAAGATTAGCCATGCCGGGTAAAATATTTAAAAATAGATTATCGGTGGCAACGTCAATAATATATGCTGAAGCAGTTACGTCAGAAGTCCAGTTCATATTAAAACTTGTAGCCGCAATGTTTGTGGCAGGTAAAAAGTTTACAGCGGGAATGGCAGCTGAAGCAACTGTAGATGTAGTAGATTTAGAAGTAGTAATTTGGCTTCCGGCGCCCTCATTTTGGGCAAGAGAAATGCCAAAACAAAAGAGTACCAGCATTAGAAGGAGTAAATTTTTCTTCATAGGGGAAACAGTCCTTATATTAATTATTTGGTAAATTCAAAGGTAATTAAATTTTAGTGTCTTAGACCGTATTATGTGGAAATAACTGTCATACGAACGAACTATAAGTTTGTAAATTTAAGAAAATATTAATTAATTTGAAAGGAATTAAATTTTCCTTTTTTTAATAAAAGCCCTTCTTCATATAGAGGTTTAATATCGACTTTAATCAACCGGTGCGGTTATTGCAGAACCCAATTATTAAGGACGCTGAGCCCGCCGCGGCGGGCTCGAAGCGATGCACTGAGCTTGGTCGAAGCGCGGCCTTTTCAGCGGGATTAAGGTGGCTTCGAGTTACCTCAGCCACCGTATAATTGAATCTGCAACAGCCTGCGCATGCGGAGATGGCGAAGCGATGCTCTGAGCTCTGTCGAAGAGTACTTATGGAACAGGATAGACGCTTAAACTCCGCTAAATGCCCGGTTATAAAATTCACTGGTTGTGAACTGCTAAAACTTACACAGGCGGTTAAGTATGGGATAATAATGGCGCCTACTATTTATTTGCTTTCACTCAACTTAATTATGTAATCCGGTGTAGCCGGTTCATCCTTAAAAAAATCGCTTTTTTTTCCCATTGAAAGAGCCCACCTATCTATCCATGAAATTCCCCAATTGCCATATTTGCATATTTCGGTTTGATAAACTGTATCATTAAGAGCTTCATCCATTGAAATAAACTTATAATTATTTCTCCTGAACATTCCGGCCAGAGAATCTAAATAAACGGAATTCAGCAGACTGGCATGAATAAGCTGAATATGATTTATGTTCCGTCCAAAAAGATTATTTGACTGCTTTTCATAGTAAAGTAATTTCTTTTCGATATATTCAACATAATCATGTCCGATTTGCAACATGAGTTTTTTATCTTTTTTTAAATTTGCCCGATGATAGGCTAGCGCAAACAGATAGTCGTCATTATCGATGGTAACTGGAGCAACTATATAACCCTGAGATGATAAAAATTCATCTAATGAGTCCGCTTTTGATTTTGTATTACCAACATGAAGAAAAGGATGACGAAAATACTTGAGTTTTCGATTTTTGCTCTTAAGTATTTTTTTTGTTTGTATCTCCCCTTTCAGAATATCAGCAGTGTAATCCTTAAATGATGTGTTGTTATAATCGGGATGAGAAAACGTATGGTTTCCTAACTCCAATCCCATTTCACACCATTTTTCAAGTAATCCGGTTTTAAAAATACTTACCTTCCCGTCGCTAAAAAGTTTGTTTTCATTTACAAATCCGATAGCGGGAATTTCATTCTTTTCCAACGATGAAATCAGCCGTTCCATCAGCTCTCTTTGAAATACCGTATCGGAAATACCGTAGGCTACAAAAGGTAAATCATCAATAGAAAAACATACATTCTTAGTTTGACACTGCGTAATAGTAACTAGTGAAAGTATAAAAATTATTATCTTAATCATTTTTTAAAATATATTTTGAGTTGGATTATAGAAATAAAAAGAGCCACCAGTGAGAATTGAACTCACGACCTATCGCTTACGAGGCGATTGCTCTACCGCTGAGCTATGGTGGCAATTGACTTGAATATTTTATAGTAAAGTTTTAAAATGTACCATAAAAATTTTAAAAAGTCAATCCAAGTTTTTATCTTGAAATATCATAGTAATTGAATATGACAAAGAGCGTTGCGGAATTTTTGAAACAGATGCATGGATGGTCATTCCCTGTTGATCTGAATATAATTTGCGGAAAAATGGGAATCAGCATAGAGAGATCTATTATTCCCGGTTATTTAAAGGGTTACTACAATTCCGGTAAAAAAAGTATAATCGTAAATTCATCACTTGATAGACATGCAGAGCGTTTGATAATTGCCATGGAAATTAGACAAGCCCAGACTAAAGAAGTTGCCGGATTTGCAGAAAAAGAAAAATTTGCCTACGAACTCCTTACTCCTGAAGCGGAATTCATTGAAGTCTGGAATAATTCAACTCCGGCTCAGGTAACAGAATGCGCCCGGTATTTTGATGTAAATACCTCCATGATCATCAAACGGGCGAAAGGACTGCATAAGAAAAAACTTATTCCTCTAAGATTGTTCCGTAACTTTTCGGACTTCCTTTAATTGCCTGCATTCCTAAAAATAAAAACATATAAATAAGCGTATATCCCATATTGTAACTTTTAATAAATTATTACTCAAAAATAACTTTTGTTATTTTGTAATAAGTCATTTCTACAAATTCCATACCAATAAAAAACGAAAAATTAACTAAAACTCTGTTTATCTGATAATTAAATTTTTGTCAATAATTGGCATAATAATTGGATTATTTAAATAGTGTATTTTGTCAAAAAATTTTATATTCACCCGCTTATATAACTTGAATTTTTGACGATATTTTACTACTTTTGAAATAATAACAGATACAGGGATATATTTGCTAACTCGGGACGCTTTACAACTATCATACAAGCCATTATACAAGTGGTTATTTTCTTTGTTTTTATTTGTTTTTTTAGAATCTATAGCATTCTATCTATATCTTGAATATTCTCCTTCTGAAGGAATGCAGACTACATTTCCATTTGCTGTTTTTGTACTAATTACCTGCTCTTCTATTGTCTTATCCTCGCTGGTTTTTCTGGTAATACGCTCAAAGGAAGAAAATGAAAAGCTGATCGCAAAAATAGTGAGCACAGAAAGTTCATACCGCAGTCTGGTAGAAAACTCAATTGATGGAATTTACAGAACAAGTGAGAATGGCAGATTCATCGATGTAAATCCTGCCCTTGTAAAATTATTGGGTTACGGCAGCAAAGAGGAGCTTCTTTCAATCGACATACCTTCCACCCTATATTTTTCACCGGAAGAGAGAGAAAAAACAATCGGAATTCATGATTCCGGAATGATAAAATACAGACTGAGAACCAAACCGGGAGATGAGGTTTGGGTTGAGGAAACTTCAAGAAAAATTACGGATAATACCGGTAAAGTGTTTTTTGAAGGAATTGTAAGGGATATAACTACCGAAGTCCAAATCGAAGAAGCAAATAAGCAGCTGATGCATGAACTGAAAATACAGAAAACAATTTTCGAATATATTGTCCAATTCGCTCCATTCGGCGTAATGATACTTGATGCAAATACCGGCAAGGTAAGCATGCACAATATTTCACACAGTAAAATCTTCGGCATAACGGATGAATCGGTGTATGACCATTATGAACTTTGGAAAGATCATAATGTTACCGATGAGATGAAAAATTTATTTTACCATCTTCGCGATACCGGAGATATAATATATCTGCCTGAGATAAAATGGGATTCCCAATACTTTGTGGATAACGAAAAAGTTTTCAAAAATGTAACCCGCAATCCGATGGTTAAAACTATCGCCTATCCAATAATAAATGAAAAAGAGATTGTAACACATTTTGTCTGCATATTTGAAGATACCACAAGCCACAGAAATCTTGAAGCCCAGATTAGACAGGCTCAGAAAATGGAATCAATCGGAACGCTTGCCGGAGGAGTGGCTCATGATTTCAACAATCTGCTTGCAGGAATACTCGGAAATGTTTCTCTATCATTTTTGAAAACCGATAAAGCTGAACCGATTTACAAAAATCTGGTAAATATAGAAAAAGCAGCCAAAAGAGCCGCAGAGCTTACAAAACAGTTGTTGAGCTTCAGCCGTAAGGTGATAATATCTCCGAAACCGATCAACTTAAATAACAGCATTGATGAAACTCTGCAGATCATCAAACGGACTATTGATCCAAGGATCGATATCGAAGTTGAAAAGGAAGCTAACATTTGGCCCATCAATGCGGATTCGAACCAGATTATACAGGTTATAATGAATCTTTGCATAAATGCCCGCGATGCCATTGAAAAATCGATGGAAAAAAATCCGACGAATATTGCAAAAATAATTATCGAAACCGCAAATGCAGAAATTGACAAGGAATACTGCGATACCCATTTTGAGGGATTCCCCGGCGACTTCGTATGCATGAAAGTTACTGATACCGGCTGCGGAATGGATAAGCGGACACAGGAAAAAATATTCGAACCATTCTTTACAACCAAGGATGTGGGACAGGGTACGGGTCTTGGACTATCCATAGTTTATGGTATAGTAAAACAGCATAACGGATGGATAAATGTTTACAGCGAACCGAATTTGGGAACAACCTTTAAAATTTATATTCCCAGAATTTTGGAAATTGTCGAACACGAAGACTTTTCGTTCCATCAAATGGTTCGCGGCGGAAAGGAGACCATCCTTATTGCCGATGACGAGGAAATTGTTCGCGACCTCGGAAACACCGTCCTCAAAAACTTCGGTTACCAGGTAATAGTTGCAAAGGATGGCGAAGAGGCGCTTAGTTTATACAAAGAAAAAAGAGATGAAATCGGTCTTGTGATTGCAGATTACTCCATGCCGAAATTAAACGGAATAGATACCATAAACCAGATACATAGAATTGATCCTACACAAAAAGTAATTCTTGTAAGCGGATATATCGTAAATGGAGAAGCCATCAGCAGTATCAAATTTGGTATTAATGCATTTATTCAAAAACCCTACCAACCCGATTATCTTGCCCAAAAGGTAAGAGACATTTTGGACGGTCAATAATATTATAATTGATTCAAAGATTTTTTTTTCGTATGTTGAAAAACTCCGGAGAGGTGCGAGAGTGGTTGAATCGGCCGGTCTCGAAAACCGGTGTACTCGTAAGGGTACCGTGGGTTCGAATCCCACCCTCTCCGCTAAAAAAGCCCCAGTGTTGGGGCTTTTGTGGTTTATTGTATTCCATGTAGAGACGTCGCATGCAACGTCTCTACATTAACGAATGATTTTTATAATTATTGAAGATCACAAAATTGTGTATTATTTTTTGATAATAAAGATTAAATCTTATCATTTATTTCAGAAAGGAAAATTCACAATTATGATATCGGCTTCAAATATCCGGAAACAACGTGCCGAAAACTTTTGTTTGTATTTGTGGAGAAGGATAGCTTTCAAACATATCCTTCTCCATGTTTATCAGGTTGGGTTTTTGTAGGTTTGTATTTTGACAAATGAGGGGTGATCCCTTTTTGTAAAATCAGTTATCTTTCGATAGCAATTGAATCAAAAAATTGTGATACATCTTTTGGATCGAAATTACCGGCAACCCATATTTGATAGAAAATATCTTTAAATATTATCGACCTGTATTTAATATCTGTGGGTTTACCGTCTATATTTGCTTTCCACGTGGATGCATAACCCCTCGCGCCCCTGCATTGCCAGACTTCATCTTTCCCTGCTGAAGCATCAAATTTCTTTCTTGCCTCCTCACTATACTCTTTTGCCAACGAAGGTTTTTTAGTTTGATCCTTGATTATGTTTAAAAAGTCCGACTTGGTTTTTTCTCCGGAAATATACCATTCTACATTATTAAATTTTAGACGCAGAGCGTATTTATCATTATCTGTTTCTTTTTTGGGTTCACCCGGAAAGGAGGCGCTGATACTAACTTCATTTAGTTTGTAATTTCTCCAGAAGGCTGTTGGTAAGTCCTTGCACTTGGAAGAGGGAACAGCCAATACTGCATCAATATCATCTTTGTTCAAAGATTTGCTGAGGGTGATATCGCTAATTTTAAATTCTCCCTTGAAATCGGCAATCCTGATTCTAGAAAAATAAGTGCCGTTTTTTTGATAATAAGCTACCCTGTAATCTTTTTCATTGCCGCTCTGTTCCTTAATATCGGGGTATTCACAATAAAAATCTCCATAGTTACCTCTTTCAGAAGTTACCATTTTTTTCACAGATTCAATTAAATTATAACCTGTTTCATTCAGCATAAAACTTCCACATTTCAAAAAATACCAGGGTTGAAGCATAGTGAGAAAAACATACTCCGCTTCAGGAGGAGATGTTTTCCGAAGAAACTTATGCAGCCACCATGCCATCTCTTGTGCAGTTTTTAGTTTTGGTATTTCAACTTTCGGCAGTTTGTTATATTCTTCCACAGCTAATTCTTTTTGCAATTTTATGCCTAATGTATTGCACTCCCAATATTTTGATTCATCCGATGTCAGCTCTTTTTTTTCTATTAGCTGATCGCCGGTATTTGCTCTACCGGCGCTTCCGGTTTTCCATGGTTGGTTTATTCCATCACGTTTCAAAGTAACATTAAACATATCTTCACGTTTTTCATGATCAAGTCCATTTAAACGTGAATATTTAATTTTAGCCCTGAAATCAACGGACTTACCCTGATCAACTACTGAATACTGAAAATTATCGCATTCAAAACAATCGTATTTTTCTTTGATAATTTCCTTTACGCCATCGTATTCAGTCATGTAGTTAAATAAGTAGCTCTCAAAGAAATTTTTAGGATCCTTTTTTATTATCTCTGAGACCTCATCCAGGGTCGGGGGTTTTAGATCGCCGGTTAACCATTCAACAGATTTTGTCATAGAACTATACACATTTTTCCCTCTCAGGATTTCATAAGTTACAACAATATCACGATGATGATTAACATTATGGCCTTCAATTTTGTCTTTGTTTGAAACTCTTGCATATGCGTGGTAAAATCGTCTATTCGGGATGTATGATTGGTCAACCTCAACTCGTCCGCCGCCGCGATCTACAACAGTTACTCCGGTGTACTGTTTTAATATATCTTTTTTAACAACAGAGAAGGATACCTGGCCAAAAGTAGATTCATAAGATCCTAAAATTAGGACACAAAGACAGAATAAAAAAATATTCCTCAAAAAACTAAATGGTAGGTTTTTCATAATCACTCCATTTTAAAATGGTAAAATGCAGTAAACTATACAATAAAATTAGCGATTATTTATTCTTTTTGCAAGCGTAATATTATACTCTGGCAGTGTGAAAAACCGGATATGCCCCTCGAAAAGCAAACAAGAGATTAAAAATACTATCTAACACTTTCACTTTATAAATAATTTTGACTCAAATAACCAGAACTATAATGTGATCATTTCCGATGATAAGAATCAGCAATACTAAGTTTTGTTAACTTTGGACTGAATAAAAAAATCTTCTCTCACTTCTAACTATCCCTCTAGTGATGTTCTTGAACTTCTCACAAAATGTCCACATAATATTTTATATTTTCAATTTCAAATGAAACAAGATGGACTTACGATTCTATTTTGCATAATTCCACCATTTACACGCAATAAAAAAAAAGCCACTTGGTTAGTAGTGGCTTAAAAAAATTTTTGAATATTAATGAAAACAGTAATTATTTTTCCGAATTATTTTTTTTGACGATCCTTCCTTTCCTGCAAAGATTCTCCGATTACCCCTCCAACCAAAGAAAGAATCAAACCGACTATGAAACCGCCAATTATTTGAATTAAAGTAATTTTTAGGTTCAAAGTATTATTTGTCAAATTCGGTTCCTGAAAAACATAAATGGGAATATTCTGCATTGTAATAAACATTATAAATAAATAATCCAAAATAACGGTTATTGCGCCGGCAACTGTGGATTCTAATACCGTTTTGCCCGGCGATTTCAGCCCCACTATTATACCTGTGATTATGAACCCAATACTAAGGATGTACAAAACTGTACGTTCATTATATTTAGGCGCCAGAATTAAAAGTAATGTATTACTTACCAAAAATCCCAAAACAACTCCAACCGCAATCCATGACCACTGCAAACCACTTGTCTTTGCAGGGCTTTGGGCTTGTAATACCTCACCGATCCAACCACCTAACAAAGAAAAAACAAATCCGATTATGGATGTAAAAATAATATAAAGGAAAGGAATACTCATTTGAGAAAGCACTGAGAAATAAAGTAAAAATATAATCAACATTAATATTCCGGAGATAGAGGATTCTTTTATCGTAACACCTGGAGAAAGATAACCTACCCAAATTCCCATTATTGAAAACCCAATCACCATAACTATAAAAGTCGGCATAATCGAACCGGGATAGTTTGGCGCAATTAAATCCATCGAAAGAAAAGTAATTACAAGACCAAAGAATAGTCCTATCAGAATCCATTTCCACTGCAATCCCATTATCTTTTCATTTTTTACTTCATTAGTGTTTGTCATATAACTCTCCTTATAAAATAGAAATTGTTAAAAGAACACCTGTGAAACTTGAAAATAAAAATTTATGAAAACTAATGTAATCGACAGAATATAGATTTTAGAACAATTTATACCTGAAAGAACCTTGGAGTAAATATAAGAATTGAATCTAATAAGGTCAAGTAAAATAATTTTGCTGATTAAATGAATTTATATTTTTTTATTGTTTCCTTAGATAGAACCAGGATCAAGGCAGCAAAACAACTTTAAATAGGTAGTAAATATAAGCCTTCCTGAGAAATTTCACTCCTAATAAATCAGGTTATACCAGGCATGATTATCATAATCTACGATAATACACTAATTCACTCTAGTCCCTCCGAAATCATTTAACAGAGAACTGTAATTTAATGAACTCACAAAATTCATCTTTCCCAAAGAGTCACAAATTGCTGCCGACCAGGTTTATTACAATACCGCCGATAAACATATCAAATGCCTAGAGAGAATAATACGTTCATACAGAAGATCCCAAAACACTAAGCATAAAAAAAATGTTTGAAATTTATAATACATCCAGAAGCAATTACGGTGATTATTAAGCTTGCAGAAATAAAATCCTCCATGTAGAGTCGTTGCAAACAACGTCAATACTATTATAATCATTGCAGATTAATATTTATTATTATTCGAACGAGACAACAAAATTCTTTTTCTCCCATTTGGCTCCGAAATCAATATTTAATTTTTCTGATTTTTTTCTGCGGTTAGTTATATCCTTTCCATCAACGGTAATATTTTTAATTTTATCCAAACATACTACACCAATCGATGAATGGTCCACACCTCCTGCAGTGAAGGAGGCAATTCCATCAACAACTGTCAGATTACCTATAATTACTGAAGGAGTATTAAATATGACTGCCAATTGTTCCTTAAATAAAACCTGAGTCATCTTTCCTTCCTGAATCTCCAGAGGGATAGAAAATTTTTCATTATGCAAAATTATTTTTTTTATATTTCCGGCTTTTGTCCAATCAGTGTTTAATAATACGACCCTTATGCATCTGTCATTGGTTTTATAAACGTGGTAATCGATATCTTGAATATCGCCTGAAATATAATATTTCTGTTGGTGCATTTTGATCAGCTGTTCACTTATTTGCTTTCTAAGTTTGTCGAGCTGTTCAGCACCCCAGAACTCACCAACTGTTAGCATCCATACAGAACCTTCACCAATTTTGTTTTCAACTAACACCGGATTATTTTTCTCATCCGTAACAATTGCTTTTGCGCTATTAAGTGTTACCTGTAATGAAGGCGTTCCTTTAATATCACAAGTTTTACCGTCTGACCATTTAGCTGAATTTATTTTCTCACCTACAGCGCTGACCACTACACCTGCTAATGCAGAAAGATCACCGTGATTATAGAAATTGAAATCTTTTTTCTCAGTTAGGAAATCACGTGTAATATGATTTGTACATTGAGCGGCTGCGAGTACAAGATGCCCGCCGTTTTTTACATATTCTGTAAGATTTTTATAGATTTCATCTGTCATTGTATTCCAACCGGGTAAAATAAGGAGCTCATATTTATCCAGGTTAGTCAAAGTTCCATTAATTGGAACTAAATCAACTTGACCATGAGGTGAGCTACCTAACAGCAGGCGTATATCTTTTGGATTTTGTAAAACCGGATAAAGCCACACTCCCGGCATATAGTCACCCAGCAGTTCCCATCCTCTCTCGGGAGTATTAAACTCCCATGATTCTTTTTCAGGACCGATCATGCCCCATACTTTTGTTCGTTCGGTATAACAACTTGCCTGCACACCATTAACAGGACAATCGTACAAACCCTGCAGAAATCCATACTTTACGATCTCTTCACCAAGATTAATGTTATTAGCAAAATGATATAGATCCTGATACTGCTCTCTTCTATTATATGTTAAACTGTCAGAAAAAGAATGCGGCGCATCATGAATTGCATGTAAGGCTCCCTCCTCATCATATATCACTCCAGCGCCATAAAGCCAGCCCTGATTTATTAATATAAAATGTCTCCTCTCCATGGCCCTGTCGTTAGGATCAATTAGCAGGTGGTGCGCCACATGCATACCCCATATCTTTTTTCCGTACGCTTTTGCAGCCCCTCTGGAAGCGGCTAACAAGAATGTAGAATGTCCGGCAGGTTCACAAAAATCAAAATCAACTCCTGCTTCATAATCCATATGCATTATGGGCAATGCCTGTCCAAGAACTTTTATGTTTCCGACCCGTTTCATATAATAATCTTTACACTCAGGCAGGGTTCTGTTTAGCCGTTTTTCAATCGGGTCAGGGTCTCCCCATCCGTAAATCAAGTTGCTGCACTCATGCTGGTGAATTCCCAAATAATTTTTTCCGAGTTCTGCTTTGAATATGGAATCCTCAAAACTTCCCTGTTTGCTCATCAGGGCTACTTTGGTATTATACTTTTTGAGCAATGGAACCCACCTAATATAATCTTCATTTGCTGCCAGATGTTGGTATTCCGGACGAAACAAAATATAGTTTCCTATCTTCTCATTATATTCCATATTAATTAATGTATCAATCTCGCCTCTTTGAGGGGATATTGTGTTGGCATCATATCCGATTGTTACCTTTATATCCTCAGGTAATGGCGGAAGTTTTGCAAGATGGGGTTTATGGGTGGTAAATGGATCATTAAAATATGTTCTAAATAACAAAAGTACCGCCCCGGAATCATGATTTTTAATCGTAATTTTATTTCCGGTCTCCTTCAGCTCCTCATAGGGGATTTCAATATAGATATCCGTCAGTCTTTGAACACCACGGAAAAAAGAAAAATATTGATTTACTTTTCTAATAGTCTTTCCAATTTGTATCTCAAATTCCATCCATCTATTTGTAACATCATAATTATTCAAGCTGTCTTTAACGGCAGCCAATAATTGTAACTTTATGTTACAATTTTCTTTGGCTAGAAGATTATAATTTTTTATTTGAAAATTTGCGGATTCCGAACTCCGGGGATTAATTACAGCGCAATACTTTGAACTGAAAACAGTTTTTTTTCCGGAGAAATCATCAGGTAATAATAGCCAGCCGGCTTTTTTCGTCCGTTCAATTGCCGATAAATAACTTTTTCTTGTAACTCTCATGCGGGTATCCGCGCCAAGGAATATATTGACATCCTGTCCTGAATATTTTCCGCCTACATGATATTCAAATTGTTCTTTGTCATACAATTCAGAGAGCGTAAATTTAATTTTGATATGTGAAAAATTCAGTGAAATTTCCGTCGATTTATCCCCGATAACCGTGAATCTTATTCCCCCTAATCCATCGCCTGAATTCGGAAGAAGTTCTGATTTCCATTCCGGTTTGGAAAGTCTTGTCAATTTTTCTTTTGATGGCCCAAATCGGTCACCACCCCAAGGATAATAGTTTATCCTATAGATGGATAATAACTCTCCCTTGTCAATTTTTATATTTCCATCCCAGTTAAACGTTTCACTGCTCTGTACTGAATAAAAATAGTGTTTTCCATAAGTAACACTTATTTGAATAGTATCCTTAGCAGCAGAAAAAGTAATTGAACTGAATATCATATAAAATAAGATAATAGTAGTTTTTTTCATTTTATAACCTGTATCATTTTACTCTTCTTCAATAGCGATTTATTTGATCTATACTATCATTATTTTTTATAAATGTCAAGATGTATGTTTGTTTTTTTGACGGTATCTTCTACCATCACCAGAGATGGACTTTCGTCCCTCCGGGACTATCATTCTCGAAGAGGTTAAAAACTTTAAGCGATAAACTGCATTTTTTTCAATTAAAGTTGCGAATTTAAAAATTTATCAGTATTATCTTACTTAAGTTTAAATAAAAATATCATAACCACTATTGAAATATTGCTATGAAAACCAAGTCTATTACTCTTTTACTGCTATTATTCTTTTATGTTTTTTTGGAATCAGCGTTTGTAACTGCCCAGGAGAAAAAAAATGATGCCAACGCAGAAAAATTCGAAGGAAAGCATTTCTGCGGAAGCGGGGATCTTGAGTATATTAAACTACTCGAACTTGCGCGCCGTATGTTTGAAACGGATCCTGAATTTCTGAATGTTAGCATGCTTTACAACTCTGACTGGAATAGTATGGTTGAAGGTCCTACATGGAGAGCATGGTGGATACAAAACAGTTACGGCACTACATATGCCGCGCTGCCTTTCTATCAGGAACCTTACCTTACATTCCTACAGAATGCACAGGATTTTTGGTTTGATATGATGGGTGACGGAAAACGGCAGGGTTATCTTAAATGGCAGGCACCTGACGGAGCTTTGTGTGACTGTGCAAGCCCGGATTGGATTATCTATAAACAGGGTGACGGAAGAACAGATGTCCATGACTTTGGTATCGGATTTGCCGGTGCAGGTCTGGTTTTACAATCTGAACTTCTCTTAATCAGCAGGGATAAAAATGCGATAGCAGATTACCTTCCTAAACTGGAACGGACAGCAAACTTTTTGGATTCAAGACGTGATACGAAAAACAATTTATTCCTTGCAGGTCCTGCGGGAAATTTATTAGCACCAAGTTTTGCAGGATGGCAAAAAGCTGACGGTACTTTTGATAAAGCCTATCTTGCTGAAATATCCATCACATATATTGCCGGCCTGGATAGGTTGATTGAACTGGAAAAACTTGCCGGAAAAAATGATAAGGTTAAATTATACACCGAACGCCGGGAATTGGCAAAAAAAGGATTGCCGCTTATCACAACTGATGAAGGTTACTTCCTCCGTTCTATCGATCCTGATGGTGTTAAGCATGGTGTATTCGGCGCTTCAAAATATGGATACTTCGAGACAACTCCTAATCACGACGCAATTGCCTTCCGTGTTGTTGACGACAAACAGGCTAATATAATTTATGACAAAATTGCTTCCATTCCGCAGCTGCGTCCATATAAATTAATCATACCTAACTATCCTTCTTATGATGATTTATACACCGAAGCAAAAGATCTATGGAAATATGGCCATTGGGTAAACGGCGGCCACTGGTCAACATGTGAAGGGCGTATGATGATGGCATATTCAAGGCTCGGAAAATATGAGGATATGCGTAATTCTATGCTGAAAATACTTGATTATGCTTATAAATGCAGAATGGATAATAATTTGCCTGATTTCGGCAATACTGTTTATCAGCCAAATCAGCCTATCAATGTTGTTTATGATGCTTACGCAATTCCTGCGGCTTTCATTCGCGGATTATATGAATATCTTTACAAAGCCGACGGATTAACAATTATACCTCATATACCAACAGGTATTCACGAACTGAAACAATTGGATCCTATCAGGTTCGGAAAAAAGAGACTCTTTCTCTCATCTGTCGGTAACGGTGATATCTCTTCCGTTACTATCAATGGAAAGAAATGGAATTCATTTAATAAGACTTCTTTATCACTGCCTTATGATAAAGTCCCTGATTCAGCAGCCATCGTTATCATTTCCGGAAATGCAAAACCGGAGATAACAAAAAATAATAATGATAAATCAATTACTGTTTCACGTAAATTCCTTGAATCAATTAAGGATACAGTCAGCTACGCAGATCTCAAGTTCAAAGCTATCAGGATGTATGATTTTTATTATAATATGATAGAGGCAGGTTTCGGCGATACCTATGAAGCCGCACACGCAAAACTTGGAGCCGAAGCCTATGCAGCAGTTTTTGAAAGAAGAAGTCTTGTTGCAGAAGAAAGAATTACTACACTTCCCAAAGAGTCACAAATTGCAGCCGACCAGGTTTATTACGATACCGCCGATAAACATATCAAATGCCTTGAGAGAATAATACGGTCATACAGAAGATCCCAAAACACCAAGCATAAAAAAATATTTGAAATTTATAACACAACCAGAAGCAATTACGGTGATTATTAAGACTTGCGGAAATAAAACCCTCCATGTAGAGACATTGCATGCAACGTCTCTACATGAATGAAATATTTTTTAATAATAAAAATTAATCTTTTCATTTATTTCAGATTAGAAATTCCAAACCCCGAGTAATTCGTCATCAACCGCTTCGGATAAATCGGGAACCCTGAAATAAACGCATTTACCATCCGGATCAGCAAATTCTGTTAGTGTCAAAGTTATATTCCCTTCATTGCCCATCGCAAAAGGAGTGTATCCGGCTTTTATGCGGCATCCTATACCATCCGGACGTACAGAACTATCCTTCACCGGTTCCTGTTCGATTGATTTAAGGTCAATTACTATCTGTCCCAGATCGGCGCCATCCAAATCAGCAATCAACTTATTTTGCTCCGGATTTAAACAAAACAGCAATGGTCCCCGCATTACTGCCGCACGTCCCGCCTGCCTTTGCCTTCCTTTCACGAGGCGCCACTCCATAGGAAAATTCAAAATCACTTTATCGCCGGCTTTCCATATCCGGTTAATATCTGCATACGACCCGGGGGAATATGTTTGATCTGAAGGAATTCCATTGATTGAGATGAATGGCTTCTGACACCATGAAGGTATTCTAAGCATCAGATGAAAAGCGACCGGCTCAGATGGATCGATTTGTATTACAATGTGTCCGGAATTCGGATAATCTGTTTCCTGCTTCAAAATTAAATTTATTCCATCAGTAAGGGTAATGTTTACATCTGAAGATGTGTAAAGATTTATCATTACACCTTTCCCGGTCTGATAATAGATCATTGAGGGCAGTTCCGAAATAATTCTCCGGTAATTGTTCGGGCAGCAATACGTATCGCCATTGTGATACCGCCTTTTACCCTCCAGCGGTGTATAATAGCGAATAAGTCTTCCATCCGGTGATTGAGCTCCAAATAACGCATTGTAAACAGTCCTCTCTATAATATCACCCAAACGCGGATTACCAAAAAGCCTGAGAATAAAATCAAAAATCCTTAATTGGTATGCGGTGGCGCAGGTTTCACCAAGATCACCCCGTCCATCCTGGTCATCTGTCCAAACTTCCACCAATCCAACTGCGCCGGTAATTGACATTCCATTTTCAGCTGTCATAAAATTCAGCGCTTCCATCACGGGTTTTAAAAGTTGGTTATCCTGATCCTGCCGGTAAAGCTCCAATTGAGCAAGGCACATAGCAAGATAGGCATATACATGTCCCTCAATATATAGACGCCTTCCTATTATAATACCCGGATCCCAGTTTTTAATTTGAAGTTTTTCCAAACAAAAGTTTAAGTATTGGTTTTGTCCTGTTATACTATAAAGATTGAGCATGGTAAGTGCCAAACCTGTTAGAGCAACCGGAATAGCAACCTTGGTCATTTTGTGCCAGTCAAGAGGAATAAAAGTCCAATTCCTGATTAAATATTCAGCTGATTTGATAGCAGCTTCTAATGAGGTTTTCTCACCGAAATATTTATAATCGATTAGCAATCCATAGATGATGTAGCCTATCTCATGAATATCCCAAAGTTTTATCAGCCGGTTTTCAGGAATCATGTTTCCAATATAACCATCGCTCTCCTGTGCTTTAATTATCCCGCTCACGACATGTCTTTTTAAGGATATTACTTTCTCATCATTTGTATATTTAGCCAATCTAACAATTGTATCGATAAGCTTGCCTATTCCAATATAGGTTGCCTCTTTATCGTCTTTACCTAGAAAAGAAGAGAGAAAATCTGTTTCAATATTTATTTTGAATAGATTATTATGCAAAGTAATATCTATTCTCCTTCCTATTTCTCCCCCAACTTTCACCGCTGTAAGATCAATCGGAAATAATTGTTCTTTGATATTCTGATTCAGGTAATTGTTCTTTGTATCCATATTATGTTTTTATTAAAGGTTAATCTTTGATTCAATTTAATAACCGTATCAGATTTTGAATCTATTAAACTATATCCTCTTTACGGCCCGGCAGAACCCGGTAATTTGTAATCCTTCGAATTTTTCTTAATATAGCATTTTATAATTTCATTTTCAAATTATGCAGGTTTATTCCATCCACATACCATCATATACATTTGATACTAAGCCGCCGTTTTATTGTTGACCGCACTATTCACTACACAATCCATCGGAAGGTAGATTATTCCTGATTTTTAGATAAAAAGCTTATAATATCATTTATAAATTTCAAGGTTCCCTTTTCGATCTGTTTCGCCAATAGGTGCAGATTATCAAAATCGGGATTGGGACATAATTCGCTCTCGATTATGGAATCGATGCCAACAATTGATTCGGGTATGTGGTATTTATTCCATCCGGTATCCTTAAATAACTTCCAGTATTTTGACTGTATCCCTTTATTTGCTCCGGCCAACCAGACTTCAAAACTGATCTTGTCATGCAGAAAAACGATTGCTATTTTCAGCTTTTTATTTTTTAATTCTTCCGGTGTGAATGAAAAATAAGTCATATCCATATATCCGAAATATAAATTACCCGATGTGGAATAAACGGGATATTTATCTGCAAGATTATTACGGAGGTTCAACATAAATTCCATCAGACCTTTATAGGCTTTCTGTATATCCCCTCTTTCCATTTGCTCTTTATACTTTTGGATACATTCGTTTAGTGATTTCATATTTTACCTTATACTTTTTAATATCACAAAACATCAATCGGAAGATTTAATCGCAGAGAATATTTTCATTTGAAATAAACCATTTTTCTTACCTGGCTATATTTTCCAGCGTGAAGTTGGTAATAATAAACTCCAGAAGGAAGTTTTTCGGGTCTCCATTCCACTGAATAACTTCCGGCATTTTGTTTTTTATCCACAAGCGTTTTTACCTCTCTTCCTAACATATCAAACAGATATAATTTTACGGAAACGCTTTCCACTGTCTCCACTGTATAGCTGATGATAGTAGATGGATTAAAGGGATTAGGATAATTCTGATTAAGACAAAATCCTTTAAGTTCCGGTTGCTTATTTTTTAACCCCAAAGAAGCGTTTATTGAAAGTTCAATAAAATCAACTGATTCACTCTGCATTAGAAAATTGTACTGAAGGGAGTTTTCAGTAGAAATGATTTCCAGTGAATCCGATAAAGAAAGTTTTTTTGTATTATCAATTGTCCTTCTGCTTAAAATCCATTTTGCATTATATGATGGCAGATTATTAATAATTAATTTTACTGCTGTGGATTTAGACGGAAAATTAGAACAAATAACTCTAATTATTTTTCCATCCATAGTTTTAGTCGCCATCGATGTAAAACCAAAAGTATCTACTCCCGCAGTTGAAATTCGGATAGGAAATTCAGTGAGTCTCTTCCATGCTCGCATGCTCTCAGCTGCCTGTTTTAGAGACCCGCCCTCCAGCGTCATACCAAGCGGATGATTATCAGCCCGGTACTGATATAGTTCTGTAACACCATTCAGAGCGAGATATATGAATGCAGAGGCATAAAAGGCAGCTCCGCGTCCACTGTTTGCATAATTGTCTTTATTAATTTCCGAATTGAATTCTGTACAATATAGCTTAGCCGTTAGATAACCGTTATTATTTAATAGTAATCTTGAGTTAGTTGCCTTTCGGACCACATCGTACGGGGTAGAATATTCCCTTGTACCTCCGTATGAATGAAAGGAGTAAAAATCAAGCGGAGTATTTTTTGTTTTACAATCGTTTATCAGATCCCTTTCAAATGCTTCGGAAACATTAGATTCCTGTCCTGGTCCTCCGATGACAAGTGAAGGATTATATGATTTCAACGCCTTGGAAACAAAACTGAACATTTGAATAAATTGCAAATTAGTTCCGTTCCAAAACTGTTCTGTGTATGATGGCTCGTTCCAGATTTCCCATTTCTTAATATTGTAATTGAACCCATTTGCCCAGCCATCATTATAATGCATTACAATCCGTTTGCAGATTTCGGCAAATTTTTTGAAATCATTAGAATCTGCCTGATGGATAATTACTCCGTTGGAGTTTCTTATCGTTCCTGGCGGATCATTAATATTTGTCCCCTCCTGCTTCCAACTCGTTCCCAATCTGAAAAGGACTTCAAACCCTCCATCAATAATTTTTTTTATAACTGAATCAGTTCCGGCAAAATTATAACTCTTAGGATTATTTACATCATTCGACCAAGTTCTAAAGATATACCACCAATCACAGGGACCATAATAACCCTGTGTACGAATCGCCTTTATACCAAGATCTTTAAAAAGAGATGTATAGTCAAGAGAATAATCTTGTAGACCCATCGGACCAGCATTAGTTCCAATTAAAAGATCAACAGCACTTTCATTTTTGTAGGCATCAATTATAATAGTTTTATCCTGAGCCATAAGAATAAAATTTAAAAGTGGAGTTGATAATAATAAAAACTGAAATACTATTTTAGAAAATAATTTCATATACGGACTCCATTTATTATTTAGTAAAGTACAATAAAATATAAAAAGAAGCAAGTCGCTGTCCATACTTTTATGATATGGATTTCACTGACTATTTTCTAATACAAATTGTACTCCATTCAAAATACTATTTCACAGACTCCTTCCCACTCCGGTTGTTGGTTTATAAGAATTTTTATTGACACTTAAATATTTTCTTGCTATGTTTTGTTATTATCAGATTATAATTTGCACTCGTTTGCATATAAACTCAACCCGCATGAAAATAATTTTTGGATTTACCATGAAAGCAATAATTTTGTTTTTATTCCTAATCAGTTCAGCTAAATGTTTTTCTCAAAATTATAGTAGTACTATTTTCAACATTATCCTTATACCTAAGTTCGCCGGATTGGATGAGAAAGTTAAACTTGCCGCCTCAGTCAAACCATCGGATAGGCAAATAAAATGGCAGGAGCAGGAATTAACCTTCTTCATGCACTTTGGTGTTAACACATTCACTGACCGCGAGTGGGGTAGAAAACAGGATGATAGCAAAGAATTCAATCCTGCCGCGCTTGATCTCAATCAATGGGCAAGAACAGTGAAAGAGGCGGGAGGAAAAACAATGATAGTTCTGGCAAAACATCATGACGGATTCTGTTATTGGCAGACAAAATATACAGATTATTCTGTTAAAAACAGTCCCTGGAAAAATGGAGCTGGAGATATTATAGCTGAAGCTGCCGACGCTTGCAGAAGACATGATATCAGTCTTGGCATATATCTTTCACCATGGGATATAGTTTCCCCTATTTACGGTACGGAAGAATATAATGAGCACTTCAGAAATCAGCTTCGTGAGTTGCTTACTAATTACGGCAGGATAGCTGAAGTTTGGTTTGATGGAGCCTGCGGAGAGGGACCAAATGGAAAGAAGCAGATATATGATTGGCACAGTTATTACCGGCTAATACGCGAGCTGCAGCCGGAGGCTGTGATTGCCGTCATGGGTCCGGATATCCGCTGGGTTGGTACGGAGTCTGGTGAAGGAAGGAAAACCGAATGGAGCGTTTTGCCGATCAGCGCGGCAGATATGAACGAAACAGCTGAGGCATCGCAGAAATCAGAAAACAGTTCCACCTTTATTCCAAAGAATATGATGGATGATGATCTGGGAAGCCGTGAAAAGTTAAAAAATGCCGGAGGTCTGATTTGGTATCCTTCAGAAGTTGATGTATCCATCAGGCCAGGATGGTTCTATCATCAGAACGAAGATTCGCTTGTAAAATCAGCGCAGAAACTTCTGGATATTTATTTTACTTCTGTGGGCATGAACTCCGTGCTTTTGCTTAACACACCTGCCGATAAACGCGGATTGATACATGAGAATGATATAAAAAGCCTGCGAGCCTGGAGAAATATTTTAGATGAAACTTTCAAAATAAATTTTGCAGATAATGCCGTTATTTCCTGCTCCGGCGGTGATAAGGGACAAAATACCGCAAGTATGATAGATAACAATAACCAAACTTATTGGAAAAACGCAGAGAACCTGACAACTGCATCCATTGAATTAAAACTTGATCAAAAAAGGCTTTTTGACTGCCTCATGCTTCAGGAAAATTTCCGGAACGGGCAAAGAGTTGAAGAATTTAATCTTGAGGCATGGGTTAATAACAGATGGGAAATAATTTCCGATGGAACAACTATCGGCTACAAAAGATTACTCTGTTTTCCGCCAATTCTGACAGATAAAGTTAGAATCAATATCCTTGGCTCAAGGGCTGCGCCGGAAATCGCCTCCATTGGATTATATAAAATTTTTGACATGATAGATAAATAAAATTTTCGATTCAAACGTTCATGCTCTATCAATTTCATTAAGCAGCTCGACTTTAAAAAAAAACCGGAAGAACATCCAAATATTCTACCGGTTTGATTCAACACGCTCTTAAAATGAAGTTTATAAAAATTTCATTTGCCATAAGAAATTAATTATTATGGCAGCCATGTTCATGGGCGCTGCATGAAACCCCATTATCGGATAACGATCCCTCAAGCCAATTTTTTACAACCGTTGTTACCTCACCTGAACAGCCCCTCATAACATCTATTCCTGATGCATTCAGAACATTTACTGCCCCCTGACCCATATTGCCTGCCAGCATCAATGTAACTCCCATTTCCGCAAGGGTGGTTACTATATTGGATTTGCATCCGCAGCCTGCCGGCGGATTCACAGTTTCTGTTGAGACTATCTCTTTATTTTCATTAACTGTAAAAACGGTAAAATATTCGCAATGTCCAAAATGTCCATCGACCATATTATCTCTCGAGGGTAATGCGATTTTCATAAATTAATTCTCCTTAAATATTATTAATATTTATATATTCAATTAGTATATTCGATCATATTTTTTGCTTTATCGGTATCTTATTTTGCGCATCCATTTTTTTTACAGATAATTTTCTCATCAACCACTTCAACCAGGCCGCCCTCAATTTTCAAAGCCTTCCCATTGATTAAGGCGTCGGCAATTTTTTTATGCGCGGATTCAATTATCCTGCCGAAGGTCTGCCTTGAAATATTCATTTTCTGCGCAGCCTCTTCCTGATACATCCCCGAATAATCCGCCAGCTTAATAGCCTCAAATTCATCCAGCTTCAAATTTACCTCTTCAAGCAAAGCTGACGGAATACCCCTCGGCTTATAATAATTAACATCCGGCAAACAGTTTATCTTTCTGGAGCATATTGGTCTGGTCATAAATCACCTTATTATATTATGAGCATATGCTCATATATACAATATAAGCATATGCCCATAATAAGTCAAGGGGAGAATTGAAGAATTTTTTTGTAGAGACGCGATATATCGTTATACACTGCATCCACTACCCAAATTCTATTTATTGCTTATTCGTTGTTTTTTACCTATATTTAGCAAGAGACTATAATCAGTTTACCGGATAAACTTTAACTTTGAACCATAATGAAAAATTTTTGGTCAATAAAATATTTTCTTTTTTTTATTATTTGTTTGCTGCCTCTGGATACCAAATCACAGGTAATTGAACCTGAAAAACCATGGATATATTTTCCCGGAAAATTAGATGAGTATAAATTAAATTATTCGATTGGTCTTACAATTGCCCGTCTTCCCCGCCCTATTGTTGAAGAAGAAATGGATCAGGCGCCTATGCTTGATTTTCATTTCCGGTATGGACTGCCTTACAATTTTTCGCTCAGCTCAAGAATAAGCAGCATAGGCATAACCAATCATATCTCTGCAGGATTAAGGTATTCTCTCTCAATTGATAAGTTATCACTTAGTATTGGAAACTCCAGCGCCTACTGGTTTGGATGGGCCGATTTTTATGATTTTGACGCAAGAGCAAATGGATTAATGAATTATCCGGAATTTGCGATAGGGTATGACCTTGGAGAAACATTGATAACCCTCTGGGTTGAGGCAGAATATCTTTTTTCAATGAAAAAATACTCGGGAAATATTCAGACTAATTATAGTAAATCAAGGATCATCGGATTCAGTACGGGTTTATTTTCGGAACAGCTTTTTCTGAAAAACAACTGGCTGACTATTGGTTTAAAAATGAGATATTCCAGATTTTTTTATCAAAGCTGGATGGCTTTCTCTTCGATAACTAACTGGTTCTGGACGCCTGAAATAACTTTAGCCTACAATTTATGAAAACTAAAAGAATTATATATTATTTGTTATTTTTACCGGCGCTTTTTTTCTTTTCATGCCGGAATGAGACAGAATTCAATGCCCCGCAATTTGATTCTGAATCATATTTGCTTAACTCTACGAAAATAAATAACCATATTAAAGATAAAGTAAACGGCATCTATAGCGTCGAGGGAGATGTTTTTCAGCTCAGCTCAAGTGTTGCAGTTAAATGCACGGAGGAATATGTTACCATTTTTTCAGGCAAGAATATAGATTATTTTCTTCTGAAAAGCGGAATCGTTGATCAGAATATTGTCTTTGAGGGTCATTGGAGGGTTGCTGAAAGCCTCTCTTCCGGCTTATCAAGATTCAAGATTGATTATGATAAAGGAGGCGCTGCCCTTCTCAGAGGAGAAGATCCTGATATTACTATCAATGGATGGTATATGGTTGAGAATCAGCAAAAGCAAATCACACTTAAAAAAACAGGTCCGCTAAAAGATGATTCGTCCTTCTATATTATCGCCCATCGCGCAGGAGGAAGAAATTCCGATTATTTATCTATATCAGAAAATAGTTTACCCATGATCGAGATATCCGAAGCATTTGGCGCAAATTCCATTGAGATTGACATCCGGCTGACCAAAGATAAAATTCCAATTCTATATCATGATGAAGAACTAAATTCAAGACTTATCAAAGGTGAGTTTTGTATAGGTCCCGTGGAAAACTTTCCGTTCAGCCATCTGAGAACTTTCTGCAGGCTGCTTAATGGCGAGGAAATTCCGACACTTTCGGAAGCCCTTGATGTGATTATTAAAAAGACTAAATTAAAACTGGTTTGGCTCGATATAAAGAGTCCCGAAACAATTGATTATGTCATTCCAATAATAGATAAATATCAAAAAAACGCAAAAAGCGCAGGTAAAAAGGTTTCATTTGTTATAGGTATAAGCAGCGATGAAATGCGTGACAAATATTTATCCAATACTGATTTCAAACAATATCCCGCGTTATGTGAATTATCCGCTGATGAAACGCTTACAATGGGCGCCGGCTTCTGGGCGCCGCGATGGACCCTGGGAACACAGGTGTCCGGAATTCATCAAATGCATCAGGAGAATCGAAAGGTTTTTACATGGACAATGGATGACCGGCAGTTTATAAATAAATATTTACGTGAATCAAGTTTCGATGGTATTTTAACTAATTTTCCGGCAATCGTAGCATATGAGTTTTATTTTAAACAATAGTATGAGAATAGTTTTATTTATTATTTTACTATTCCCATCCTCCGCTCTTTTCACGCAATCCGGTTCTTCGCAGGGCTTCAGGGTTGACTTATCGGGCGGTATAACTAGAAGTTTGTATAACGAAGGCAGCTTCCAATTCGGCGAATACTCAAGGAGCGGAATTTCGGGAGACTTAAGAATAATTTACCAATCGGAAAATCTTCTTGGAATTGGAATTGAAACCGGCTACTTCCCGTTAGCTTTTATAAAGCAGGATCAATTTACAAACGAATTTGGAGTTTCAGATATACGGGCAAATATAAGCGCAATTCCTATTTTTGCAAACTTTTTATTTGACTTTGGAAACATTTTTTTTAATGCTTCAACCGGTTATTACCTTGTCAGTTCAAGAATAATCGCTTTCGGTGACAAGTCATTCAGCAGTTCTTTTGATTTTGGTTTTTCTTTGTCTCTGGGATACAGAAAAATGATTAACAAAAAATATGGATTCGGGGCAGAATTTAAAAGCCATCATTTAGTAGATACTCCACAACTTGCATTTACACTTCAATTATTGTTTTCATGCAATATTTCTGAATTATAGAAACCATACCTTTATACACAATTTAATAATTTAAAATTATTACCCTGGTTGTCTAAAAACAATGTCTATTACATCCTCCTGGGGCAGAATTAATTTTCAGCGTCAGAGCTTTTGCAAAGGTGCGTCTTTTATTTTTTTACTATTACTAACCGCTGAATAGTAACTTTTATTTTCCCCTCAACCAATAAACACTGTGACACTATTCCCCCTCTATCAAGAGGGGGTTAGGGGGTGTGTCAAGCTATTCGTAATATGCATAGATTTATTCATTGTATTAAATTTTGCTTTTCGAACAATCAATTTCTAAACCCGAAATGAATTACATTATTATCTTATAATTTCACCCTTTCTTGTTTTTTTTACTATTTGCTCCGAAATGAAGACTAGGTAATAAAACATCTGTAGATATAATAATATTCTTGACACACCCCCCGTCCCCCTCTTTTTAGAGGGGGTGATTGAGGAGTTACCAATACTACGTTTTCATTTATTCCAGAATCCACTTCGACCCCATCGGCACTTTGACACGGCTCAGGATAGACCAACTCAGGATATACTTGCCTGACCACTGAATAGTTACGGGGCAGAATAACACAAAATTAATTTTTAAACAACCCGGATAAATATTACCGCAATTATTTTTTACTATCTGTTCTAAAAGGAGAAGCCGGTAAACCTTCCGCATTATAGAGGTTCACCTCCGGAACATTAGACCAACCGTATCTGACTGCAGCCGGTTTTTTAACCAGCTCACTATAAACGATAATCTGTTTTCCCTTTATCACTGCATTTGCAGATACAAATTTTTTATCTTTTGCCGCAATCGTAAACCCTTTTAGGGCGGAACTATCTTTTGTAGTCAATCCTTTTCCCACATGGTCGAAAGTTAAAATAATCTTATCTTTTTTAATTTTCTTTGACTTGAAAATTGGCCCCGAATACACAATTTTTTCTCCATATGCTATTGCCAGGGCAGCCAAGGCTAATCGTTCACCGACGGGTTGTTTATGCGGCGGATGGATATCAACAGAATCGCCGCAGTCTGTGGTAACAATCAAAGCGGAATTTCTAACTTTTTGCGAAATGAAGAGCTGGGCTTCCCTTATTTCCGGCGGTAGATTTTTATATGGAGCCACCTGAACAATTAAAAAAGCAAAATCACCGCAGTTAAAATCCCGCCTCCATGATTCAATCATATTCGGCAAAATAATCTGATATTGATCCGGCCTGCCTGCATTTGCTTCTCCCTGGTACCATGCAGCGCCCTTTATTGCATATGGCAACAGAGGATTAATCATGCCATTATATAAACCATTCATCAGTGCGCCCTTAGGTCTCCACTCCTTAGCCATTATTGAATCATAATTTTTAATTAAACCTGATAACTCAGGCCTTGCCGCTAACGCTTCCCTGCTCGTCCAATCTTCGGCATGAGTGCCGCCGTATGCTGAAAAAATAATACCAATTGGAACCCTTATTTTTTTGTGTAAATTTTTTACAAAGAAATATCCTACGGCAGAATATTCAGCAACTGTTTCCGGTGAGCAGACTACCCAACTACTATTGGCATCATCTATCTTTTCAGTTGAAAATTTCTGGGGAACATAATATTGCCGTATCAACGGATAATCCGCTGAATCTCTTTCTTTTTCATAATCAACAATCGGTTGTTGGCCTTTTCGCAGGCCCAACTGTCTTTCCATGTTTGACTGACCGCTGCATAACCAAACCTCACCCACCATAACGTCATTAATAATAACCGTATCCTTTCCGGTTATCATCATTGAACTTGGAGTGGTAAGGTAAGGCATGGGCTTTAATTTTACCATCCATTTACCATCCTTGGCGACTGTAGAAAGCGTTTGTCCGTTAAAACTTACAGTAACTTTTTCTCCCTCATCAGCCGTGCCCCATATAGGAACAACAGCGCCCTTTTGTAAAACCATGTGGTCTGTAAACAGGCTGTTTGGTTTAACACCTGCTAATGATGAATTGAGAAAAAATAAAAAACAACAAATAGATAAATAAAAAAACTTTAAAAAGCTGCGAATCATGTTTACACCCTTATTTATTTAATATTTAAATACTAAAAGCCGATTTAATTTTTTAGTAGTTCTTAATATGTCAAATAATTTATAAATTTCTTAGTTATAATCAATGTCATTAGAATTTACTTTAAAAATAACAAAACAATAAGAATGATTTTTTAATTACTTCAAAACAAATAATGGAATTTAAATATAATTATTTTTCTATCACTGTAAAAATAAAGCAACTTTACTATGTAAATATATCTATCGGCTGAATGAGTACCCGTATTCCGGATTAACTTACCAAGAAGTATATTTTTTTTTAATATAATTAGAAGAGTTAATAATCCTAATTTACATGTTTTGTCTTGCAACTAAAAATTAATAATGTTATACTTGATTCTCTCAAAAATTTATAGGGATTTCTTAGTCAACATCCAATTAAAAAAAATTGTAATGATTAAAATCACTCTTTAAAATATGGGAGAGTAAGATGAATAACCCTGTTACTAAAATTCTTATAAAAGTTTTTTTGTTTTTAATTATTCTTCCGATTTTATCCTCCGCACAACCGGTAGCCCCGGGTATATTAACACCAGCAAATTTTTCTCAGGATGTTTGGATAGGCCTTACAAGATTTTCCTGGACAGAATCAGCAGGAGCTACAAGTTATACTCTGGAAATTTCTACGGATAACCTATTTCCAAGTATTTTTCACACCAACACAGTCAACATTAACAGATATGATTTTTCGGGTTTAAATCCCACCACAGGATACTACTACCGGGTAAAAGCCAACGGTCCCGGCGGTTCAAGCGCATGGTCGCCTGTTGGAGCTTTTTTCACCTCCACCGTAGCTTCTCCGGCAGCCCCTGTTCTGACCGCTCCCACAAATAATACTTTAAATACACCTGTAAGTCCCACAAGCTTTTCGTGGACTAATATAGATGGAGTAACTGCGTGGCAAGTACAAATAGCTTCTGATAATAGTTTTGGTTCTATCATTAATGATGAGATCGTAGGAACCAATGTATACAATTATAGCGGGCTCAATAACAATACTGTTTATTATTGGAGAGTACAGGCTGCGGGTGGAACCAACTGGTCACCTGTTTGGAATTTCAGTACCGAGTCCCCTGCCTTCTTACTGCCGCCTGTTCTTTTATCACCAGATAATACTTCATGGAGTAATGATATTAATCCTACAACTTTTGCATGGACTGCATCCGCAGGAGCAAATAATTACAATATTCAAATTGCAATAGATAATAATTTTAATACAATCATAATTAATCAAAACACAAGCGCAACGACATTTAACGCAACCGGATTATGGAATTTTACAAAATATTATTGGCGCGTTAATGCAACAAATGGAGTATTAACCAGTTCATGGTCGGGTATTTGGAGTTTTACAACCATCCCGCCTGTGCCGCCTGTGCCTATGCTTTCTTCTCCACTCAATGGAGAAAGTGATGTTCCAATAAATCCCACGACATTAAAATGGGCTAATGACGGAGTAGTAAATGGTTTTAATATCCAGTTGGCAAAAGACAGCAATTTTACGAACATTGTAAAATATGGAAATGCTGATGCTACACCGCTTTTCAGAGTGAATGAACTAAGCACAAGTACAAAATATTTCTGGCGTGTTAATGCCGAAAATGATGCCGGAAAAAGTGCTTGGTCTGCGGTTTGGAAATTCACTACTGTTCCTCCAAAACCAATTGCTCCGATTTTATCATCTCCAATTAATAATTCAAAAAATTTCGATACCAGGTCTATAAATTTTTCATGGAATGCCGTAGAAGGTGCTTCATCTTACAAAATACAAACTTCACTCGATTCGCTTTTCTTTGATTCGGTTAATGATACAATCACATCAAAAACAAATTATACAGGAACTTCTCTTTGGAGTTTGATGAATAACCGCACTATATTTTGGCGCGTAATGGCAATCAATGCCGGCGGAAGCAGTCCATGGTCAAGTGTCTGGAAACTAAAAACCCAAACAGGCACTCCGCAATTAATTTCACCTGCCGATTCGGCTATCGATATCCGTGATGATTCTGCTTATTTTGCATGGAGCAGTGTTGATGGTGCAACCCATTATAGAATTCAGGTTTATTTGGATAGTTCATTATCCAATCCATATATTAATGCTGAAATTTCTAATCCAAATTATACTGCAAAACTAATGCGTGCGCTTAAATGTTTTTGGAAAGTTCAATCAATAGGAAATGACGGCGACGGCTCATGGTCAAAGTTACAAACTTTTAGAACCTTACCAAATCCACCCGATAAAACTATTCTGCAGTCTCCGGCGGATAAGGAAATAAGTGTTGCAACCAACCCTGCAGTTTTAGCATGGAATCCTGTTCCGGGAGCTTCTTCTTACAGGCTCCAGGTATCTGATGCAGCAACTTTTTCAACTTTAAAATTTGATACTTCCATTTCAGGTAATATATTTAAAACTGACAGTCTTGTATACGATAAATTATATTACTGGAGAATAAGCGCAAAAAACTCCGGCGGGTCAGGAGTATGGTCGGATACCTGGAATTTCAGAGCGGCTTTGGAAATGACGGAATTATTTTCGCCGACGAATGACACATTAAATGTTGATGAGTTTACTCCTTTCGTTTTTAAAAGCCATCCTCTTTACAGCTATTATGTAATTAATATAACCCTGGATACTACTTTGACGAAGTTGGAAATACAAGATGGAATTTTTAAAAGTATTTATTCTTCTTGCAGCAGCAATGAAAATATCAAAAGTATAATACCAACTAATTTACCCGTAAATCTGAAAGCAAATACTACGTATTATTGGCGGGGCAGATATTTTAATTACAGAAATAACAACACGGGTAATTGGACTCCATACCGCAAATTTACAAGCGCGTTGGATGAACCGGTACCTAAGGCACCTCCCAACGATTCTTATACACATAAAGTGAAAAGTGTAAAAATATCATGGCAAAAAGTTTCCGGAATAACGTACTACCGTTTTCAAATTTCAAGATATGCGGACTTTTCCAATTTAATTCAAAACGCCGTCACAACAGATAGTTCAATAACAGTTGAAAATTTGGAAATAAATTGCGGATATTATTGGCGGGTCAGGAGTGAGATGCTGCCCCAATTAAGCCCATGGTCATCAGTCTCATTTTTCTTTAATGGCAATGAAACAATGATTACACCCAAACCTATAACACCGACTACTGAATCCAATTTCAATCCGCCCAGATATATTGTAATAGACTTTCAATGGTCCGAAACTCCCTATTCATGGAAATATGTATTTCAGATAGCCAAAGATTCGCTCTTCAAAAACCTGATGATACAGGACACTGCATATGGATATACAACCTTACGACATTATTTTGATTATGGGAACACTTACTACTGGCGGGTAAAAGCGATGAATGGAGACAGCAGTACAGCATGGTCAAAGGTAAATGACTTCAGCACTCTCTCTGCACCTCCGGCTGTACCTATTTTGAAGAAACCAATCTATTTAGCCTACGGTGCTTATAATACTTCAGAAGGCCTCACTTTTGAGTGGGATGCTGTACCTGGCGCTAAAAGATATCACCTGCAGGTATTATTAAGCACTTATTCAACTAGTCAGCAATGGGAAGATTCTTATATGCAGGTAGATAATGACAAAATAACAAATACTTCATACAAAGTAATGGGACTTTCACCAAGTTCTACTTTTTACTGGCGGGTATCGGCTATTAATAATGCAGGCCAAAGCGGATGGTCGGAACCTTGGCTTTTTTATTCTTCCACCGGTATAAAATTATCGCCAATACTTATTTCTCCCGGTAACAATTCAGTTATTGGTTCAGGTTTTAATCTAAATTTTAGCTGGAAACCCAGATCGTTTGGAAGTAAAAACCTTAAAATTTATTATTTAGGTTACAATTCTAAAGAAGTGTCTTGTGTTGATATGAATCCCGGTTTCAATAATACAGATGTTAATTATAATTTTTCTACTGATATTTTTTACCATTGGTACGTTACAGTAGATGGTAATGTTAATTGCCGGTCAGAAATTTTTACTTTCAATAAATATATTCAACGAAATTGGTCACCTGCATACTACTGGAGTTATAAATATACAAAATCAAAACCGGCTCACAGCATCAACTCGGCGGAAAATACCGGAAATACCGGAAAAATAAATTCACTTATATTAAAACCTCCAACCGGGATTTATGACTTCGTGCTTGGAACGGATAAAGGAGTATTTAGCGGGAATAGCTCCGGATTAAATAAAATAGGTACTAATGGAGATTCGTTAGGTAAGGTAAATGGCGCTATTTACAATAAGCAGGGCGACCTTTTTGCTTCTGCTGTAGGAGGCCTCTGGCGTTTAACGAATAACGAAATCAAGTGGAATCTTGTTTATCCATACGAAGGCGAAATACAGCTGTTTTCCGATACATCGCTTGCAGAAATTAGAATGATTGCGGGAAACATTTTTATCAAAAGCAGAAATGCAGGAAAAGATTGGGATCTTGTACAAAATTTCTCCGGTTATTCGGATTCATTATCATTCACAAAACTATTTGAACCAGAGAATAATAGTTATCTGGCAATTTCAAAAATATCTGACCAGTCTGCAGGTAAACAACCTGAAATTTTTACAGGAAAAGAAAATATATATCAGCCGCTTCATTTTAACGGTAAAGACGGAGTAACATCCATAACTTCACTTGTTGCTGCCGGTGATAATGGTATAATAATAGGAACCGAAAAAGGGTTGTATAAATACAACAACGGCTGGAATGCGGCTGCATTATCCGGCGGCGTAATCACTTCGCTAATGAGACTTAAAAATGATGACATAATTGCATCATGTATCGGCAAACCGATGGACAAGCTTGATGATACAACTTATAATATCCTGCCCGGAATTTATCGAAGCAGGGATAATGGTGTAACATGGAGTTTGATCAGCGAAGGAATACCTGATGCAAAAGTAACATGTATGGGCTACTCTGATAACAGTGAATTAATATTAGGAACTGAAAATGGTTATTTATTCAATAAAAAATATAATACTTCAAATACTTCTCCAAATTTCACGTCCGCTATAAATGACACAATAATTTCTGTTGGCCAAAAAATCAGCCTTCTCTTTTCTGCGGATGATGATAATCTTGACAGCCTTTCCTTTAAGATCGAAAACAAACCCGACTCGGCTATCTTTGAAAAGATGAACAATACAGTTTCCAGATTTGAATGGATACCGGAAAAAACCGGTATATATAGTAATATTAAAATTTCGGTTTCTGACGGATTATTAACCAACGCAAAAGTTTTCAAAATTAATGTTATAACTAATAGGGCTCCTGTTATATCAACTAATCAGGAAACATACGAGATCAAAGAAACGCAGCCCCTGATTTTCGATATCAAATATTCTGATGCAGATGGTGACCTGCTCAATTTTATGCTTTCATCCAATCTTTTAAATCTTGGGGTAAAGGTTGATTCGACAGATGTAAATACTAAGCGTTTTACCTGGACTCCCTCAACGGGCCAGGCAGGAAGTTACATTCTTGGTATTGTTGTCTCTGATGGAAAAAGCAGAATTACAAAAAATATCACCATTCTTGTAAAGAAATTTAACAATCCTCCCGATAAATTTACATTAATTGATCCGACAGATAATTCAACGCTTAATTTATTTTATCCGTTTAGGCCAATAACATTCAAATGGCAAAAATCAGTAGATCCTGATTCAAATGATTTTATAAGATATAATTTCAAACTAAAAGGACAAACCTATTCGATTGATACCACATTGAATTTATTTAAAAGTGACACTATTTCATTCACTTTGGATATTATGAGTAAGCTTAAACCATCAGAAAATTATGAGTGGTATGTAATTGCAAGTGATGGAGATACATCGGTGGAATCCAACACCAGATCAGAGTTTAGAACATCAAGTAAAGTCAACAGTATAGAACGCGAAAACAGAATTCCTGAAAGATATGAGTTATGTCAGAATTATCCAAATCCGTTTAATCCTGCCACAACAATTATATACAAATTACCGTTTAACAGTTATGTAAATTTAAAAATATATAACATTTTGGGAAAAGAAGTCATTACTCTGGTATCTGAAAATCAGCAGTCGGGACAATATAAAGTGACTTGGTACGCGTCGAATGTTCCAAGCGGAGTATATTTATATTATTTGACCGTAAATTCACCCGGAAATAATTTCAAAGATGTAAAAAAAATGATGCTGATAAAATAGTCATAAATGGCACATAATTAATGGTATTATATAATTCTAGCCGGTTAAAAATAAGTTAGGAATAAGTTTGATAAAGATCATATAAAAACATTAGTATCATCTGCGAATCATATAACCGGATTTGATAATAAATCAGGTAATGCGGATTGTCAAATTATTCTTATTTATATTCAAAATATATTGATTTTTAATAAAATAATTCTTACATTAACAAAGTTTTTAACTAAACATAATTGGATGATTGCCTAAGTTTACATTTCTGGTTTCGGCATTTTTTAAATGCCGCCTTTAGGAAGCAGTTCTAACTGATTTGCTTCCATTCTATTGTTATATACATTTCGTAATAATTTAATCAATTAATACGCCGTATCATAACGAAATTTAAAAAATACATTAAAATTATTATCATTAAAACAGGATATTGTAATGATTATCAGAAAAGAAACTAATCAAGATTTCGATCAAATATATAATTTAGTTAAAACAGCATTTCTAACAGCAGAAGTCTCAGCCGGAACCGAGCAGGACCTTGTCAACGAGATAAGAGAAAGCGATCAATATATTCCCGAACTATCTTTGGTATACGAAGAAAACGGAAAAGTAATAGGACATATTATGCTTTCGAAAGCTTATATCCATGACGGAGAAAATAAAAGCGAGGCATTGTATGTAGCGCCTCTATCCGTTTTTCAGGAACAGCGTAAAAAAGGTATTGGCTCAGCATTAATGCGCGAAAGTTTCCGCATCGCAGAACAGCTTGGATATACATCGGTTTTTCTGGTCGGAAATCCTGATTATTACTTCAGGTTTGGATTCAAATGCATAACCGAATTCGGTATAAAATACCGGCAGGAAATTCCACCACAATTCGTTATGGCATGCGAATTAGTACCAAACGCATTAAAAAACATTCAAGGCACAATCGACCGCTTCTAACAAACATATTACACACCATGTAGAGATGCGATCCGCTGCGTGATGGTGTCGCAGTTTTTATTCGAAGGTGGCTGAGGTAACTCGAAGCCACCTTTTGAATTCTGCTTAGGCCGCTTCGATCCTGCTAAGGCGAGATCAGCATCCTTTATTTCATGATTTCAGGATAACCTTTGAAAGCATAATCGAGTCACTACACTTCATATTTCGCTGTACACTTACACGGTAGTTTTTAAAATCCGGTCTTTCGTAATAATAATCCCAACTTTCTCCTCGATACATTTTGACGCATTAATTTAGAGCGTCAAAACACTCGGAGAACGGTATTTCTATCCCTCTTGTAGAGACGCGATCCGCCGAGTGAGGAATCGAGTCTCATATTTTGCAGAAAGAATACGATACACCGAATTATACCATTCACCTATTATTAAATTTGTTTTTGTGGTTGAAGAAGGATTGTCTAAAGAGTCGTTTTTGGTGTCATTCCCGCGAAGGCGGGAATCTCACATATTATGTTTGACAGATATTTATGAGATGCCTACCGGTTCTTTATTTTATAACTTTGAATCGGGACGGGTATGACATTTTTTTTGCTTTTTTGACAGCCCCAAGTTTAATATATTTTCATACTAAAATATTTTAACAATATTTTATTTTTTTTCAAACAAATTATGTCTGTTCGATTAATTTTGTAGACCACTCGGCGTTATTATTTTCAGCTATAAGGAGACCCGGTTTATCATTCATTTTACCGATTAACTCTCCCCTGTTATTCCAGAATGCGCTTCTTCCGGCGGCGGGTAAACCCATGGATTCACCGCAGAAATTAGACATTAAAATATTGAATGAATATTGCTTTGCGTAATCTCCTAATTTCCTATGCGCCCCATCTATACCATTAGGAGAATAAAAAATACTTGGAAAATAATAATCAGCGCCTTTTTTTGAAGCGCTTTCAGGATGCGATGGATTTTCTATATCAGCGCATATTGCAAATGATATTTTTCCACTACCCAACCTAATAATTGGATCATAATCTAGAGATGATTTATAATATTTATCTTCTCCTGAATGCAGGAAATGTTTTGTATAGATAGTAATTGTACGGTCGGGCAGCAAAATAAATTCACCAATAAATAAATCAGAATTGATTCTTATCGGCGCACCTGCAATTATAATCATTTGATTTGTCTCTGATAATTTGCTTAGCTCATCCAATCTAAAATCCTGCAATGAAAAAGCCAACATATCAGATTTTTCCAACTCATAACCTGTAATTGATAATTCAGGAAAGACAATTAGATCGCTACCGTTTGCAGCGGCTATTTCAATGAGCCGATAATGATCCAATAAATTAGCCTCAATATCCAAATATTTTGGTCTGGTTTGCGCAGCTGATATAATCATATTTTTCCTTTAAATATTTCTGATATTTTTTATGATATTGTGTTCTCATTAATTGCATAACAATTGATATAATACAAAATAAAATATTTTTTTGCAATATGCTTACCTTTTATATTCATGCAAGAACAAAAATATATTTTGATATTATCAGTGAATTTGCTATATTATTGTTATGGGATTGATTACAATCAGGAGAATTATCATGGAAAACGCAAATAGTCAAACTAAATTTGCTCCCGCCGAAAGAGCAGACTCTGAGACAATAAATCTCTCATTTAAACTTATAACCGATCAAAACTTTTTCAATAAACTTTTCGCGGTTGTTCCAAACATAATCCTTATATTAAATAAGCAGAGGCAGACTGTTTTTTGCAATCAGGCGCTGCTTGATACTCTTGGTATAAACAGTTATGATCAAATATTAGGACATAGACCGGGTGAGATTTTAAACTGCATACACTCAAATGAAACTGCTGAAGGCTGCGGTACAACCGAATTTTGCAGTACCTGCGGAGCAGTTAATGCAATTTTGAATACCCAAAGCACAAACAAGCGGGATATACAGGAATGCCGCGTTTCGGTAAGGAAAGGCGATTCAATTGAAGCCCTTGACCTTAAAATTGTTACTGATTCGATTACTATTGATGACGATATCTATACCACATTCCACATCATGGATATAAGCGATGAGAAGCGGAGAAAAATACTCGAACGGATTTTTTTTCACGACGTTTTAAACACCGCTGGAATAATCAGCGGAATAACAGAAATCATCGATCAGATCAAAGAGAAGGATGTTGTTGATGAATTTATAGCTCAACTAAATATATCTTCTCATAGACTGATTGAAGAAATTAAAAATCAACGGGAATTATTACAGGCTGAGAGCAATGAATTGGAGGTCATTAAGAAATCAATAAGCACCAAATCATTTCTTGACACCTTGGTTAAAGAATATACTAATCATCAGGTCGCACAAAACCGGAAAATAATAATTGGAGAATGTGAGGATATTGCGCTTCATATAGACGATGTCCTATTGGGAAGAGTAATTTCTAATTTAATTAAAAATGCTTTAGAAGCTTCTAAAGATAATGATACAATTACTGTTGGATGCAAAGCTATTGAAAATAAAGTTGAATTCTTTATTCATAATCCTTCTTTCATTCCACGGGATGTTCAGCTTCAGATATTCCAAAGATCATTTTCAACGAAGGGCGCCAACCGCGGAATTGGAACTTATAGTATAAAATTACTAACAGAGCGTTATCTTAAAGGATCAGTTAGCTTTGAAAGTAACGAGGTTGAGGGAACAACATTTTATGCCGGATATCCGTTAGAATAATACTGGTGGAAAATAGATTTAATTAACAATCTCATTCATCTTTTTTAATATCTCATTTACTGAGTACGGCTTCTGTATAAAGTGTTTTGCTCCGCTCTCATATAAATTCAGCTTAACGGAAGGGTCAAAAAAACCGCTAGCTAAAACAACCGGTGTATTAGGATTTATTGCGGATATCCGCTTGAACAAGTCATCTCCGCTTAATTTTGGCAGCCCAATATCAGAGATAACAGCTTTTATCCTCTCCTTATTTGAACTAAATAGCTGCAAACCTGATAAACCATCCACTGCGCAAATTACATCATATCCATTTGACTCCAAAACCTCTTTTACAAATTCTCTAAGCAATTCCTCATCCTCAACTATCAAAATAGTACCGCTTCCCTTCAGAATGTTTTCATATGTTTCCGGAGAGGTGATTAATACTCCGGCAGTTTTTTTTGGAATAGGCAAATAAATTGAAAATACTGTTCCTTTCCCAATACTGCTCTCGACATCAATAAAACCATTATGGTTTTCAACAATGCTGAATACCAACGCTAATCCCAAACCGGTACCTTTCCCCTTTTCTTTAGTGGTAAAAAATGGCTCGTAAATTCTTTGCATGGTAATTTCATCCATCCCAATGCCCGTATCAGAAACAACTATTTTCAAATACTCATCTTCTATTGCGATCGGAAATTTTGCTCTTATACGATCCCCTCTGGTAACTCCGGCAGAGATAATTAGATCACCTCCGCTCAGCATTGCATCTCTTGCGTTTACGCACAAATTCAAAATAATCTGATGAATCTGTGTAGCATCGGCAATGATTGAGGGTGAATCATCTACATATACTTTAATATTGATCGTTTTCGGAAATGTTTCCTGCATAAGTTTTGCAATTTCTTCAATGATACCGTTTACCAACACTGACTCAAGTACTGGTTCGTTTTTACGGGCAAATGTGAGCAGCTGTTTAACCAAAGAAGCCCCTCTCTTTGTGGCTTTTGTAATGGCATCCACTTTTTTCTTTATATTCGCATCATCCGGTATTCTTCGCTCAAGCAATGAAGCATGACCCAATATTATGCTGAGAATGTTGTTAAAATCATGAGCGATTCCACCTGCCAATTGTCCCAGAGATCTTAACCTCTCCTGATGCATGTTTATTTCACGGCTTGTTTTAAGTTCATTGAGAGCAGTCTCAAGCGAAACACAAGACAGATTTAATTTTTTTTGATTTTGAATGAGTTCATTTTCGATTCGTTTTCTTTTAAGAATATTTAGATAGAGAAGAATAATAAGCAATAAAAACACAAAAAGGATAAAAATTACCGGCAAAATTATTTCTTTATGCCTTTGATAAAAAGATTCGGGGATATTGATAATATTTGCTCCAAACGGCAAAGCAGAAATATTAAGATCAAAACGCGCTAAGTAGTTATAATCGAAAAATAATGTTGATTGTATCTCATCGGATACATCCGGATAGTTATGGTTATTACTGGTAAGAATATTGTACGCCAATTCAGCAGCATATCTTCCTTGCTGCTCTCCACTTAACATATGACCACCAAGAACCCCATGATTTAAAACATCATCCCAAAAGCTCATCATTGGAATAGAAATCCTTTTTGAAATTGATTCAGTTGCTAATTCAAAGGGCATAAAAACAGAAGTATCTTGACCATAACTTATTGGAAAGACAATAGACCTACTATCATAATTATTGATTTTTTTTATGAGAGAATCTTTATTCAGATCAGTTAAATAATGAAATTGGATTTTGGAGAATTCGGGTTCAAGTATCTTGAGTTTCTCAGTATAGTTTTCATAGATAGTTGTTCTGGCGTTTATGAAAATAAAATTTTTTGTTTCCGGAAACAGTGAGGATGCCAAAGATAGATTTTTTTTCAGATCTATTTCATCGTATATTCCCATAAAATCATTATTCTTTGGTATTAAATTTTCTTTTGACTTACTGACGCCGCAAAAAACAATGGGAATTCCGGGAAATAGTTTATTATAATACTTAACTAAAAAAATAAGAGCATAATCATCTGTGCTTATGATCAAATCAATTTTTTTTTGCTTGTATTTTTTTTCAAAAAAATCCGCTAAAATTGAATAGTAATCTTCTGTTGGCTCTATGAAGGTAAATCCCAAGTACTCTATAAATATGTTACCTTGAAATTTCTTTTCATTAAAAAAAGATTCGATTCCATACATTTCCTTATCAGACCATTTCAATCCTTTAAAGAAAGAATTTAGAACCAAAATCTGCTGTTTCTCATTTTGAACAGAGAATAGTGATGATGCTTCAACTATAAAAATAAGCAAGATAAAAAATAAACGAAGAACCGGTCTCATGGTTTTCTCGATTGTTTACTAAATTTATAAAGATATTTATTTAAATAAAAGCGAAATATATTTCTAAAAAAGATTAATACATAGTATTTGATTCAAATGTGACTTCATATAATTAATAATTTTACTGATGAAGTTGATCTTTAATATCCTTATATTTCGGGTAGGCATCCAAATTCATGAAATGAATTTTATGCACAGTTTTGAATATTAATGTTTTAGGAATAAATCGGAATTAAAACAAAAATATGAAAATTGTATTTAATGATATTTTTTTTAATTCGGAATACATCAAGGATTCAGCTTCCGAACCGGGGCGCATGGAAGCCATCATGGACACAATTAAAGACGAATCTAATTACCAAATAATTGAGAATCCCCCAGCCGAGGAATGCGATATCCTAAGAGTACACCACGCAGATTATGTAAAAGGAATTAAAAGCCAACACGAATTATATAATATGGCGCTGCTCTCAGCCGGGGGGGCTATAAAGGCTTCACAGATAGCTATCGATGATGAGCCCGCATTTGCATGTATTCGCCCTCCGGGTCATCATGCGTATAGGGCTTCCGGATGGGGTTATTGTTATTTTTGTAATATGGCAATTGCTCTCAAAAAACTGAGAGAGGAAGGAAGAATATCATCAGCATTTATTCTTGATTTCGATGCGCACACAGGGGATGGCACCAAAGATTGCCTTTCTGATTGGAGAGAGGTTAACATCTTGAATCCTATGGCTGAGGATAGAGATGAATATATTCGCCAATTCGAAAAACATATCAGCAATTTAGATTATGTTGATATCATCGCCGTAAACGCCGGTTTTGATATTTACGAAAAAGATGTCGGCAGAAAATTAACTACTTTTGAATTTTATCGAATGGGCTATTGTTTGAAGTTACTCTCAAAAAAGATGGGGCATAACCGCCGTTTTGCAATTTTAGAAGGCGGTTACTATCTGCCTGATTTAGGAAAAAATGTTCTCTCATTCTGTCAAGGATTCGAATAATGGAATCAATAAATATAAAGTTCATTCCAAAAGAGCAGCAGCGTTCAGAATATGACTGGGCAGACATATTTTTTAATGAATTAGTTGTGGGAAAAGCGCGCTGTTTAATCGAAGGAGAAAAGTTCACTATTTTTTCCATCAATATTTATCCTGATTATCAGGGAAAAGGATACGGAAAAGCATTTGTTGAAAATGCCAAACTTCATTTTAAAATAATAATCGCTGATAGAGTCCGTTTTAAGGCTGCCGGCTTTTGGGAAAACGTCGGATTCAAACAATTAGGCCAAACAGATAACTGGATTTTTGACAATCGGACTTAACGCTGTTTTGATAAAAAAATTCTTTATCTTTTTCCATATTTTCTGCCTGCATTAAAATAAGCTTTCATATTTTCAAGAGGTGTCTGACGAAGAATACCATCCGAAGAACTGAGAATAAACGCGTTATCATAAGCGCCTTTTTCAATTGCTTCTTTCACCGTTTCTTCAACAAGTTCAGGTTTGCCTCTGTGTAGTACCCGTTCTATATCCACATAGCCCATCAATGTTAATTTATTGCCGACTGTGGCTTTAGCTTTTTCAAAATTGAAGTCTCCTGCCGGAGGAGGTGTACATGTGGATAAAGTATCAATTCCTGATTCGAGTATCATGGGTAGAATATCCATTAATTTGCCGTCATCATAAAAATGAACAACAGCGCCGGCATTATGAACCATATTTACAATCTCCTTTATATATGGCAGAAAGAACTCTTTGTAATTAGCCGGTGACCATCCAACACTTAATGAGATATGAAATCCGCTGATGAAAATAATTTCTGCTCCACGCTTAAGATAAGCTTCAATATCCATTATACAAGGTCGATATAAAATATCGAGCATTTCTTTAAGAAAAACCTTATCTTCAACAGTAAGCATCATAGAATCTACCGGAGATTGAACTGCTGCCATATCATTAAATGGTGAGCGGACATATGGTGTAACCAATACCTCACCGCCTGCCTCATTCCTCATGGTTTCATAGAACTTCAATTCGCGCTCTTCAGGAAAGACCGTTAAATATTTTAACTTCTCCAGATCAGCATAACACTTAACGAGGTATTCTTTATGCGTAATATCATATGTACCTCGCAGTGGAATTTTATAGCAATCCGTTAATTCTCCGGCGGGAGTATCAAATCGTCGTTCCAGAATATTGAAATCACCTTCCTCGCGCTGCCTGCATGAAAACCGCACTTCCTTTGGTAAAATATCCCTTTCAGGAATTATCGCATTATACAAATTTGGAACTGAGCCATACACGTAACAGATAGGGTCAAAATCAAATTCTCTTTTTGCCTTCAGGTTGGAAGCCAACGAATCATCACCATAATGCATTGTATTAAATTTCCACATCCTTGGTGATACCGGAATATAATCAGTTTCCTGTTTGCGCATAGCGCGGAGTATTCTTTCCTTTGATGATAGTTGGTTTCCCATTCTTTTTCCTGCTCCTTTTATTTATAGGTATACTTAAGCAAACTAATCGAGAGCTATAAGATCAATTTTTTGAATATAAATCAGATATTTTTAATAATCAAGCATTAAATACTTTTTTTTTGGATTGTCATAACCAATAATTTCATTTTTACGAATCTTTAATTGTAAAATTCCGTATATTAATCAAAATAGTTTCAAAAATCCGGATTATTTATGCGATCACCCAATACCGAATCAAATCGATTAACACTTCTATCAAAAACTTTCGATAGAGAATTCCGTCCTGTTATTATAATTTCATTTGTTTTTTTTATTGTAGTAACCATTCCAAATTTTTTTAGCTGGTATGGCTATTTTTGTGATGAGTTATACTACATCGCTTGCGCGGAGCATCTTGCACTCGGGTATATTGATCATCCCTTTTTAGCTCCACTATTACTTAGAATAGTTGGAGAGATTTCCGGATATTCAATTATATCTATACGAATACTGCCGGCTCTGGCGGGATCATTGACAATAATAACTACCGGATTAATCGTAAAGGAATTAGGCGGAAGAAGATTTGCGCTTATATTGGCAGCGATTGCTGCCTCTGTAAATCCGGTGATAGCGCTGTTTGCAAGCTTCTATTCAATGAATGCGTTTGAAATACTGTTATGGGTATCACTTTTTTACAGCGTCATTCATCTTCTTAAATATGAAAATC
>Ga0351859_1008_pt1 | contig 50613 bp, 61 predicted proteins | sample BONcelFGM3001D11_FD_206789 | JGI IMG/M metagenome (GOLD analysis project Ga0351859, IMG submission 206789) | Enriched cells from coal bed in the Powder River Basin, Montana, United States - BONCAT cells FGM rep2 HSBNCT.FGM.300.1.D11 ... | reverse complement strand
TACCAATCTTTGTCGAATCAATAAATGGTTTTGTCTTTAACCATTTTGCCGCTTCGATATAATCATTGATTTCCCACTTACCCATATTTCGGTACATATTGTCTTTTCCTTCTCTGCCAAAGTACGCAGAACCGCGATGATCAACCACAAAATAAATTATTCCGCTTTGCGAAATAAAATATCTATCCAGGTATGCAGAAAAAGAATTAGTAACATCTGTTCCGCCGGGGCCACCATAAACAGAAAACAATACCGGATATTTTTTACTTTTATCAAAATCTGGAGGCAGTATCCACATTGCCGGCAAATCAAAACCATCTTCTGTTTTGATGGAAAACAATTCTGTTGTGCCAAGTTTATATTCATCAAATATCTTTGATTTTCTATCGCCAAGATTTTTTATCAGATCCCCATCACCATTGTACAGGTCTAGCTTTCCGGGAGTATTGATGTTTGAATAAGAATCGTAAAAATATTTGCCGTTGTTAGAAGCCGATGCACTGTGTGTTCCGGGTATTTTAGTTAATTGCTTTAAATCACTACCATCCAGGTTAACAACAAATAAGTGGGTTTCTGTTCTTTCGCCTTTATTTGCCTGAAAGAAAACTCTTTCATTCTGTTCATCCACTAACTTGATATCAGAAACATTCCATTCGCCTTTAGTTAATTGTTTCTTAAGTTTACCATTCATATCATAATAATATAAATGTCTCCATCCATCAAGTTCCGAACGAAGAACAAATCCCATATTATTTTTTAAGATATGAATGTCTTCAAAGAATTCAACCCAAGTATTATTTTTTTCTTGATAAACCAATTTGTTTTTGCCAGTTTCAGGATTTGCTGATAAAATTTGCAGATCATTTTGATCACGATTTAAAACCTGGTAAAACATTTCTTTACTGTCCGGAGTCCAGAATGGCCACGCAGTATATTGATCTTCATTTTCATCTTCTTCAATCCAAACAACTTTGTTTGCACTGATATGTGCAATACCCATTTTAACAATTGGATTTGGATCGCCCGGCTTAGGATAATGCTCCCATTCAAGTTCGCCGTGTACGCTGTTATAATTAAGCAATGGAAATTGTGGAACAGGGGTATCATCAAATCTTAAAAAAGAAATCATCTCGCTGTTTGGCGCCCACCAGAACGCACGGTAATTAAATGAACGACCGATAATTTCTTCCATATAAACCCACGAAGCATAACCATTATACACAACATCGCTTGCATCATTTGTTAATCGGGTTTCTTTTGCAGATTTAACATCAACAACGTAAAGATCTCTGTTGCGTGTAAATGCTACTTTCTTTCCGTCGGGAGAAAGCATTGGATTAACTTCTTGATCTTTATCGTTTGTTAAACGCGTAACTTTATTCTGTGGAACTGAATAGAAAAACAAATCATTATCATCATAAAAAAGCAAACCAGTATAATCTTTTTTCATTCCAATGTTTTCTTCGGCAGTTAACTCTGCTTCATCAAGGTCTGGATTGATTGAATTGAAATCCAACAAAATAGATTCTTCTCCGGTTTTTGCGTTTACTTTTACAATTGCACTTGTTGTTGCATCACGTTTTTGCATTAGATAATGATCACCATCAAACCAACTTTGCAAACGAGGAAGTGGTTTTAAAATTCTTGGCTCGCTAAACATATAAACCTGATTAAAGGTAAGCTGTTTATCCTGTGCTTTAGTTACAAAAAGAGCTAAGCTGCTTAATGTAAATGCAAAGAGCAGTATGAGATAAAATTTTTGAGATACAGTAATCATTTGTTTCCCTGTCTGAATTTGAAGTATAACTTTATAATCTCTACTTAAAAATTGGATGATGGAGAGACTAATGCAAATTAAATGTTTCTGCAAACGAAGAATATGGACTCACATAACAAAAATTTTTTTATCTTAGTCCACCCAATTTTTAATAAACCGGAAAAACCTATGCCTGATTCTAGAATTGATATTGAACAATTATCCATAAACACAATTAGAACCCTTGTAATTGATGCCGTGCAAAAAGCAAACTCCGGACATCCTGGTATGCCCCTTGGTATGGCGCCGATTGCTTATGCATTATACTACAAAACTATGAAGCACAATCCTGCAAATCCTAACTGGCTAAATAGAGATAGATTTGTTTTATCCGCCGGTCATGGAAGCATGCTTCTATACTCCATTCTTCATCTAACAGGATATAAAGTGTCTTTGGATGATCTTAAAAATTTCAGACAATGGAACAGTATTACTCCGGGACATCCGGAGCTCGGCCATACAGCTGGAGTTGAAACTACGACCGGTCCTTTGGGGCAGGGCTTTGCAAATGCTGTGGGAATGGCTATTGCACGCGATTACTTAGCTGCCCTTTTTAATAAAGATGATATAAAAATTATTGATCACGTGATTTTCGGAATTTGCAGTGATGGTGATCTGATGGAAGGCGTTTCACACGAAGCTGCTTCCCTTGCGGGACATTTGAAACTTAGCAAGCTTGTTTTCTTTTATGATGATAATAATATAACAATTGATGGGAAAACCGATATAAGTTATTCAGATGATGTTGCAAGAAGATTTGAAGCTTACGGGTGGCAGGTGCTTACAATTTTGGATGTCAATGATTCTGATCAGGTTGATAGAGTAATAAAATTGTGTCGATCAAATAGTGACAAACCAACATTAATTATAACCAAAACACATATTGGGTATGGAAGTCCGAACAAACAGGATAAATCATCCTCCCACGGTGCACCACTTGGTGAAGAAGAAGTAAAGCTTACAAAAAGAAATCTTGGAATGCCCGAAGACAAAACTTTTTATGTTTCAGATGAGGTTTATTCTCACTTCAAAGGGATTGCTGAGTGCGGACAGGAAGCTGAGGAAATGTGGAATAAAACTCGTGATGAGTATAAAATTAAGTATCCTAAAGATTATGCTTTATTTGAGTCAGTAATGAACTATCAGTTTGATAAAGAATGGTTAAATCATTTACCAAAATTTGATGATCTTTCTGAAAAAATTGCTACACGTGTTGCATCGGGTAAAGTATTAAACGCTGCAGCAATAGATATTCCTGGTTTAATTGGCGGTTCTGCTGATCTTAATGAATCAAACATGACTCATATAAAATCTTCAAAATCATTTTCTGCTGAAGATAGAAAGGGAAAGAATATTCACTTTGGAATTAGAGAACACGCAATGGGTTCTATCTTAAATGGAATGGCAGTTTATGGCGGACTAATTCCCTTCGGGGCAACGTTCTTAATCTTTTCGGATTACATGCGGCCTGCAATTCGCTTAGCTGCTTTGATGAAACAAAAAGTGATTTATGTTTTTACTCATGATAGTATTGGTCTTGGAGAAGATGGTCCGACACATCAGCCGGTAGAACAAATAGCAGCATTACGTGCTATTCCAAATCTTGTTGTAATTAGACCGGCTGATGCAAATGAAACGGTTGAAGCGTGGAAATATGCAATCAATCATAAAGGCGGACCGGTTGCACTTATCTTAACAAGACAAAAACTTGCTATTCTTGATCAGAATAAATATGGATCTGCGAAAGGATTGGAAAACGGAGCGTACATAGTTAAAGACTCCAAACAAAAACCAGATTTACTTTTGATTGCTTCCGGTTCAGAGGTTTCTTTAGCATTAAAAGCTGCTGAGCAATTAGAAACAGAAGAAAAAAATGTGAGAGTTATTAGTTTTCCGAGTTGGGAAATTTTTGAACAGCAATCTGCTGAATATAAACAGCAAATCTTTCCTGCTGAAATTAAAGCTAGAATTTCTGTGGAAATGGGAATTGGAATGGGCTGGCAAAAATATATCGGAGATTCTGGTGAAGCGATGAGTATTGAAACATTTGGAGCTTCTGCTCCTGATAATATATTATATGAGAAGTACGGTTTTACCGTTGATAATGTTGCTGCAACCGCGAAGAGAGTACTGAATAAAAAACCATAAATTATTATGAGCAAGTTAAGAAAAGAATTTTCGGATAAGGATTGGAAAGAATGCTGCGGCAGCTTTTGTAATGATTGTAAAATTGCAAATGAGTATCTTAAAAAGTACGGCAAGAAAGAGGGGGAGAAAAAATTTAATAAGGATAGAAAAAACAAAAGTAAATAATCTCTAATTAGCCTGAAGAGGAACCCAATGAAAAAGTTTATAGCATTTCTTGTCGTGGTCATTATCGGTATTCAATTTATACCTGTTGAAAGAACAAATCCGCCCGTTACTTCTGATATTGACACACCGACAGAAGTTAAAGCTATTTTAAAAAAAGCTTGTTACGATTGCCACTCGAATGAGACAGACTGGGCCTGGTACACGAAAGTAGCCCCATCTTCTTTTCTGGCTGTTAAAGATGTTAATGATGGAAGAAAACATTTAAATTTTTCTGAGTGGGATTTCAACAAAGAAGCAAAATACAAAGAAGAAATTTGGGATGAGATCCGTGAAGAACAAATGCCGCCATGGCAGTATAAAATTTTTCATAGCGAAGCAAAACTTACTCAAGAAGAAAAAAATCTTTTGAGAAACTGGACTACAAATAAGTAAAATATTTAATGGGTAATAAACCTAAAATAAAATTATCCGAGCTTTGGAGTAAGGTTGATTTTTCTAAACCCTCAACCCTGTCATTAATTTTTTCCAATTTACTTGTAATATTTTTTGCAATTGTTGATGGTATTTCTGCAAACGAAGTATTATGGATTTACTGGTCTCAAAGTGTAATTATTGGAATTTTTAATTTCATAAAGATGATTACACTTAAAGACTATTCGACGGAAGGTTTTAGACAGGGCAATAAACAGGTTCTTCCAACAAGGGCTACCGCAATTTCCAGCGCGATATTTTTTCTTTTCCACTATGGTTTCTTTCATTTAATCTATGCTGTTTTTCTTGGTGCTTTCTCGGAATTTTCTAATGCTAACGGCACCAGCTCTGGTAATAAATACTTGTTACTTTCAGCCGGAGTGTTTTTCATAAGTTACTTAATTGAGTTTATTAATTCCAGAAAAGAACAGCCTGATGAACTGCCTAACCTTGGTGCTATTATGTTTGCTCCTTATGCAAGAATAATTCCAATGCACTTAACAATTATATTGGGCGGATTTATCGGTGCGGCAGGATCTTTCTTTTCCACAAATACTAATTTATCTATTATAGTTTTATTTATTGGTATTAAAACCGTTGTTGACCTTATCACTCACTCCATAGATTTTAAGTCATTGAAATTAAAAAAACAAACGGAAACAGTTTCTGATTAATGGTTAGACAATCTTTTTGCTAATCCTTATTTTGTAAGTGTGAAAAGTTTAATAAAAATATTATCACTTCTTTTACTTTGTACTTTCATTTCATATTCTCAACAGACAGATAACGAAAACTTACCTTTTAAAAGTGATTCTCTAAAAATTGGAATTATTCCCAACTCATTAATTCAAATGCAGATTAAGTTTGATGAATTTGAATTGCAGCGCGATTTTAAAGAGATGAAAACCAGTATTTCTATTGATGGAGATCCGAATACAGTCTGGTTAAGAACCTCTCTTGCTATCTCAAATACAAATGACACATATCAAAATTTCTCACCCTATTTTTTATCTCCACTCGAAAAGCAATATTTAGAAGACTCTAAATTTAATCCGTTAAAGTATGCACTTGGAATGGTGCAGGCAGGCGCAGTTGGTTATCTTGCTTACAAGCATATTAAGAAATACGGGGTTTTCAAATAACTACGCTTAAATCTTTATTTATCCCCTCATCAGCAAATTATTCCTTTCTTAATTAAACATAGTAAATCACGAAACATTTTCAGATTTAACTCGGTCTTAACTATCAGAAAGAACAAAATTGAAAGGTTAATTATGAAAACTGATTTTACAAGCACAGAGTTTAGAGCAAATTTGTTTGGAGTCGTATTTGCGCTGATAGCGTTTATGTTCCTGGTATCATTATCCGGCTGCTCTTCCGGAATTGAGCAAAATACAATTTCAAATCAAACAAGCTTTACCGGCGATAAATCTTTCTCATTTAAAGATGAAGGATCTGATTGGCGGGTGGATTTTGATGATGATGAAATATCTGCAATATATAAAGATGGGACACGAGTTCCAGATGCTGAAATCGATGAGCACAAGAACATGATTTACGAGAATCTAAACGGATTGAAATCAGACTTTAAAGAATTTGATGGAAATGTTCACAAGTTCAACTTTGATATGGACAAGTTTGATGAGGAAATGAAAAAATTTAAAAATGATTTGGATAATGATAAGTTCATGCATTTTAAGTTTGAGTTTGATGAAGAGGAATTCGAAAAGAACATGGAAAAACTTGAAGAAAACTTAAAGGGTTTGAAGGATAAAAAGATTGAACTTCATTTTGATTCTGAAGAGTTTAAAGAAAACATGAAAGAGCTTGAAGAGAAATTAAAGAATTTGCCTATCCCTCCAAATCCGCCTAATGTTGATGTGGATGTTTATCTGGATATGGATAAACTTAAAGAAGGAATGAAAAATTTTGGTGAATCATTTAAGCATTTTGATTTTAAGATTGACAGCTCTGAATTTGATATGAGTGAATTGCGCGAGAGTATGAAAGAACTTAAGAAAAATATGAAAGGTCTTAAAATAGAAATACATGGTTTGAAAGGTGAGATGAAAAAATTAAATTCATTTTTAGATGAACTAAAGTCAGAGCTTGTTAAAGATGGCTATATAAATTCAGTTGATGAGGAATATGATCTTGAAATGAATTCTACAATAACGAAAGTAAACGACAGAGTGGTTAAGCAAGAACAGCACAAAAAATATCTGGACATCTATAAAAGACATTTTGAAAAGGAAATTGATGGTACGATAAAAATAAACAGAGACTAGTTTATAAAAGATAATCTCTCCTCCACTAAAAGTCCGCAGAGAAATTTGCGGGCTTTTTTATTTTAGAAGAATTATTAACCTCTTGAAAATCACTCATTTCGTTTTTACGTTTGATTATGTTTTTATCAACTTTAGAGGTAAAAATGAAAACACATATTTTATTTTTAATTGTACTACTTCCTCTATTACTCATTTTAATTGGTTGTGAAGATACTGTTTCGGATAACACAAGCTACACAAGTATTGATTCACGAATAAATATCAAATTACGTGAAGAATTATCTGCTAATTCAAAAAAAGTAATTCTTAATTGCCGAACCGAAAGAATTTATGGCTGCATTAATTATGGAATAGACTATTCGGTTATTAAGACAGCAAATAATTTTAGAATTAAGTTTAGCGGAATTATTATTTCGGATATCTGCTTGACCGCGTTGGGTCCTGCCTCAGCTCAAATCAACCTGGGTAATCTTAGCACGGGAACCTACAATCTAACTTTAGAAGTAAATGGAAAAACAGAATCTGCTTTACTCATTGTTACTGATAGCTTATATCAAATTAACTTTCAGCCGGGATTTGATTTTAAGTTTGATAACACAAAACTGCATCGTATCCCGCGATATTTAATTTGGGGTTCAGTTGGATATATTAATGATTCGTTAACGAATTTAGCCAATGCGTATCTTGATTCACTGCAAATTTTAGGGGCAGTGCAAATAAATCTTTCTGCTGGTGATTATGGATTTTTTGAGATAGACTCATTCGGAAATATTGTAACACCCGATAATCATGGCTATCCATTTATTAAAATGTATAAGTTTGAATATCAGAACGATCTTAACAGTATAAAAGAACTTATGAAAAGAATTCAACAGCAATATGTAAATCAAATTTATATTAGCTGTAATACCTGGCAGGGAGATGTTTTTTATGGGTGGACTCTTTAATTTGCTCGTGAATTTAAAGAATCTTTTAGGAAAGGATTTTTCTTCGTCATCGTTTTATTTAATGAAAACTGCAAACAGGTTTTGTTAACTTTAAAGTATTATTCCATCATTTTTATTTAAGTGATTTTACTTTTTATGAATGAACAAATACCTGAAAACACATTAAAATCATTCCGCGGGTTTGTTAATAGGTTTATTCCAACAGACGATAAACTTTTTGATATTATCATCAGCAACTTTGAGTACAAGAAAGTTGCTAGAAAAGAGCTTCTGCTTGAAGCCGGTAAAACCGCTAATAAAATTTTCTTTTTACATGAAGGTTTCGTGCGATTTTATCATACAAAAAAAGATGGAACCGAAGTAACAAGTGATTTTTATTTTGCACCCGGCTTCATCACATCATTTACCAGCTTAATTGAGCAAAAACCATCTATCGTAAATATTCAGGCAATGGTTAAAATGGATGTCTTGTTTATCAAGTACAAAGATTTAATATCTCTATATGATAAAGAACATAAGGTTGAAAGATTAGGAAGACTGCTTGCCGAACAGGTTTTCATTACATCTGAAAAACATCTTTTAAGTTTTCTAAATGACTTGCCACAGGACAGATACTTGTGGTTGATGAAAGAATATCCGGAATATGTCAAGAATATTCCACTGCACTTTCTTGCATCTTACCTTGGAATAACCGCCGAATCACTTAGCCGAATAAGAAATCGCTTCACAAAATAATTTCTTAACTTAAGTCAAGAATTTTATCCTCGGTTACAGATTAGTTTTGGTCTGTAATTAATCACTTAAAAAATTATTGAGGATAAAATGAAAACAAAAGGTATTATAACTCTCGCAACTTTAGTATCAATTATTTCCGGATGCGGATCAGTTTCCCGGGAAAATTTTCACGAGGAATTCTCAACCCCAATAGAACAAATAATTTACTACGCTTCTTTAGCTGGAAATTCTCACAACACCCAGCCCTGGTATGTTTATGTAGAAAGTGATTCCGTGATTTACATAAAAGCCGACTTTTCAAGAAAGCTTCATATTGTTGACCCAGATGCACGTGGGCTTTTTATTTCTTTAGGAGCTTTTATAGAAAACTTAGAGCTTGCCGCCGGAAGTGTTGGTTATAAAGCAGACATTGAAATAACCGCACAACATAAAAACGATTCTACTGTTGCCGCAATCCATATTAGCAAATCACAAAAGAGCGGATATGATCTTAGCCAAATTGAAAACCGCAGAACACTTCGTACTCCATTTCATAATACTGAAATATCAAAAGAGCACTTGAAAAAGCTTATTGGCAATAACAACTCTGAAGTAATTTATTTCTCATCTTCTTCAGAAGAAGGAAAATATTTTGCAGAGCAAACACTTGCTGCATATACTCAACAAGCAAAAGATGATCAGGCTAAACAAGAGCTTGCAAACTGGATGCGTTTTTCAAATAGCGATGTTGAAAAATATCGCGATGGACTTACAACTTCCGGAATGGGAATAATAGGTTTTGGCGGATTCTTTTTAAGAAACTTTTATAAACCGGAAGATTCGATGAAAGATTCTTTCATTAAAACTGGCATTGAAAAAACGAAAGAGCAGATAGAAAATTGCGGCGGATGGCTCGTGATTATACAGAATGAAGACAGTCCCGAAAGCTGGATAAAAACAGGAAGATTGTATCAAAGACTTAACTTGGTTTGCAGAGATTTGATGATCGGTTTCCATCCAATGAATCAAATGATTGAAGAAGAGAACTTCGAAGAGAAAGCAAATGAACACTTATCACAGTCTGGAGTTATTCAATTTATAGCACGAGTTGGTTATGTGGATGAGTATCTGCCAGCAAACAGTGTGCGCAGATCTGTTAAAGAAATAATCAGATATGCTGAATAAAAGTAAATAAAGATTTTTAACTCTAAATATTTATAAAGGAAAATCAAATCATGAAAAAATCAATTTTAATAATCGTCGTTTTGTTCGCATCAACACTATGGGCACAACAAATTAATTCTGATTCATTAATAATAAAACAAACCTTAGGCACCGAACTGGATTTACTTCCATACATAAGCGGTGGATATTACGTGTCAGCCTGGTATGGAATCGATCAATTTAGATTCAGGGCAATCTTAACGAAAACAACAGTGCCTCAATTTGCAGTGGCTGATGGTTATACAGATAATAAACTTAATGTTTATGCGTTTATCACTGATTACTTTTTTAAGAAAAATTTTGAAGGATTCTGGATAGGTACCGGGCTGGAATATTGGGATTCGCAAATTACGTATGAAGCCGAGAATCAAACTGCATCATACAACAACACCGTTTTTACGCTGGGCGGAGGATATGTGTGGAAGTTCTATGATAATTTCTATCTGAATCCGTGGGTGGCTTTTCATTACATCTTTGCCGGTGATAAAGAAGTGCAGGTTGGAAGCAGCACATTTAAACCAAATGTGTTTAAACCTGAAGCATCAATTAAAATCGGCTGGCATTTTTAACGGACTAACTATTTTATATTAGCAAGACAGCAGTTTGATAAAATGATAATTAAATTTGAACAGGAGGAATTAAAATGTTAAGAATATTTTTTCTGATAGCAGTTTTCATCCACGGGATGATTCATATATTAGGTTTTCTTAAAGCATTTCAGCTTGCGGAAATTAACCAGCTTACACTAAATATTTCTAAGCCGATAGGAATACTCTGGCTAATTGCACTAATTCTTTTCCTTATTGCGGCAATTCAATTCATAAGTAATCACGATTTGTGGTGGATAACAGCTCTGGCAGCCGTAATCTTATCACAAGTTCTGATAATCTTATTTTGGCAGGATGCTAAGTTCGGAACAATAGCCAATATTATTATTCTTATATCTGTAATTGCCGGATATGGATTCTGGAGCTTTGAAAATATTTTTAACAATGATGTTGATATTAGACTTGGTACAAGTTCAAAGATTGAAAAGAATCTTCTTACCGAAAAAGAAATTGAGCATCTTCCAGCACCGGTACAAAAATATCTCAGATATGCCGGAGTAATCAATAAAGAAAAGGTTAATAATGTTAAGATAGTTTTTGATGTTGAAATGCGGGAGAAGGGAAAAGACTGGTTTAAAGCAACATCTGTTCAGTACAATTTTTTTGATGAGCCAACCCGTCTTTTTTATATGCAAGCAAAGATGTTTGGTATGACAGTCCCCGGTTATCACAGATATGTTGAAGCAAAAGCAACGATGGACATTCGCTTGTTTGGTTTATTCCCGATAGTAAAGCAATCGGGAGACATTATGAACAAAACAGAAACGGTTACTTTGTTTAACGATATGTGTCTTATGGTCCCGGCAACTTTGATTGATAAGCGGATTCAATGGGAACCGATTGATAGTTTAACCACCAAAGCAATTTTTACCAACAGGGGAATTTCTATTTCCGCAATACTTTACTTCAACGAGACCGGACAGTTAATTAATTTTACTTCGGATGATCGAACAGCAATATCTGATATGAAACAATACCGATTCTCAACACCTGTTGCAGGTTATGAAAATATAAATGGAATTAATGTAATGTCCGGAGGTGAGGCAACATGGCATTATCTGGATGGGGATTTTGTATATGGTAAATTCAATTTGAAGAATATTAAGTATAATTTAAGAAGCATGGGAGATTGATATGAGATTTAAAAAACCAATTTCTTTGATGGTTTTAATGGTATCAGTTTTCTTTCAAGCGTTAAGCGGATTGGGAGGTGGTGCTTTTCTTATTGCTGATCCCACAGGCGAAACATTAAACTTACCAATAAGCTTTTTAAGAGACTCTCCGTTTACTGATTATCTTATTCCCGGAATAATTTTATTTAATGTATTAGGTGTTTATCCACTTATTGTTTCAGCAGGATTATGGCGAAGAAAATATTGGGGCTGGTTGGGAAGTATATTGCTTGGAATCGCTCTCCTGATATGGATTTTTGTCGAGATACTTATGATTGGTTACCAATCGGAGCCGCCATTACAATTAATATATGGCATACTTGGAATAGTTATACTGTTTTGGGCGCTTTTACCCGGCACAAAAATTTATTTTATTGAAACTAAATGAATTGATAGCAGGGCTGGTTCTTAAATTTTTTTTATGGCAAATGCAGGGTAAAACGTTATTCCCGTTATTTTTATTATACTGATAATCTCTGTAATCTCAATGTTGTTCTCTGTTTTACTTTTAAAGAGTATAAGTGGAAAATAATTATGTTTCTTTAAAACAATAAAAATCAAAAAGACTTATGAAAGAAAAAAATTCATATTCACTTTTCGAAGAAAAAGTTTACTCAATGTTTCCAGACATTAGCAAAGAGGAATACCTGGCCTTTGAAGAAATATTTACTCCGGTAACTTGCTCTAAGAAAACAATTTTATGTAAACCTGGCAGAGTTGCAACTGAACTTTATTTTGTTAATAACGGCAGCTTAAGATTGTTTTATGAAACTGAAGGAATTGAAAGAACATTATTCTTTGCTTTTGAAAATCAGTTTACCGGGCCCTGTCGCAGTTTTATGCTTGATGAGCCTAATCATCAAATTTTTGAAACACTTGAAAAGTGTGAACTTCTAGTTGTTAAAAAGAAACCATTTATAAATGCACTCAATCAATTTCCAAGGTTAGCATTATTACGAAGTATGATTGCCGAAGAAAATCTATACATTACAGAAGGAATTGTATCTTTTCTCCTGCTCAATTCTCCCGAAGAAAGATATGCTAATCTTGTAAAACACAATCCTGAAATACTTAAAAGAATTCCACAATACCAGATCGCATCATACCTTGGGATTTCACCCATATCATTAAGCAGAATCCGTAAAAGAATAATTACCAAGAAGTAATTTCTTAACAAATGTTAATTTAAACGCCTAAGGTTTCTTTTTATTTTTGTTCTGAACGAAAAATTATTTAACAATAAAAAGGAGCAATACTCATGCAGCATCAAAACAAACCAAAATCATTTAAAATGATGGGAATAGAATTAAATATTAAAATCTCGAAAGATGATTCTGGAAATAAGATCTCATCTATTGAACAAATAGTTTCTCCCGGGGCCGGATCACCGCCGCACATTCTTCACGATGCCGATAAAATGATCTATGTAATTGAAGGAAATTTTCTTTTGAGAAACGGTGATAAAAATATAGAGGGTAACGCCGGGACAATGGTTTATATTCCCCAAGGAGTTATACATAATTTTAAGAACATCGGAACAGATAATGGAAAAATTCTTGTCACATTAACGCCAGGCGGACACGAAGATTTTCTTTATGATCTAAGTTTAAGATTAGAAAACGAAAAACCAACTCCTCAACTTATGCAAGAAGTTGGTAGTCGTCATAATGTAGCAATGGTTATGTAACCTTGAAGATTGTCAGCCCTGGCTATCCTAAACTGCGCAGCCAGGGAGTGGATGCCAGGTTGACAATTAAATAATTAAGCTATAAAATTATTTTGATTTAGCATTAGAAATATATTTGCTTCCAACAGTCACCAAAGAAATCATCCAAAATAATGTAGCAAGTGGGTAAGTGATCTTTAATCCAACTTCCCACTCCAGAACTTGTGCTAGAGGAAAACCAATTCCTGCGAGAATTAAAAGTACAGAAATCCAGCTTGGTAGTGTTTTAGCTTTTAAAAATCCTGTACCAAGAATAATTGATGTGATTGGAAATAACGGACCAAGTAATGCAACAAGCAAATATTCTAAACCAGGATTAGCATAAAAATTTGTCCAAACTTCTTCTGTTGCCCCATAATTTCTCAAAGTCCATTCTATCACTCTGAAAAGCTCGTGACTTACGCCCACTACGGCTCCGCACAAACCTGTGAATGCAGCAATAAGTCCAAGTTTTTTATGCGTTGCACTTAACTGATTTGCAAGCTCAAGATAAATTGGTACAAAAAAGATTAACGCAAACGATCCGAATATTCCTTCTACATAACTTGTTTGCTCATTTGGAAGCAAACCGATTCCAAGTGAAAAAGTCATTGCAGAGATAAACAAGAGAATCGGTCCGGCTAAGAAAGAGAATTTTGTGATTGATTTTAATGCGGTTGCTTTTGTTATGTTATTCATTTTATGTCTCCTTTCTTTTATTTGTTATAAATTTTTTTGAATTGATGTTCTGTTACAAATTCAGGTGTTAGTTTGAAAATCATATTTCTTAAACTTATTAAGAATTTGTTTTCAAACTGTCCAATTGCACCAAGCTTTCTTGATGTCTCGATTATAAACTTTGTCTTTTTAACCCTTCTTCTTTCAAAAGATCTAAATGCTGAAGAAATCCCTTTGCCCAAAGCAATTTCCTTATGAAGAACCATCACATCTTCAATTGCCTGACAAGCTCCCTGGCCGAGGTTTGGTGTTGTTGCGTGTGCGGCATCGCCGATTAATAATACTCGACTGAATGCAAATTGATTGAGTGGTTTGATATCGCAGATTGGATTTTTAATAAGATTATCATCAGAAGATTTTTCTAAAATCTGCCGCACAAGTAAATGATAATCAGCAAAATGTTCATGAAGATTTTTAAGTGAATAATGATTAATCTTAACATCAAACTGGTTACTGTTGAAAGTAGCATACCAGTAAATTTTATTTTCGTTAATAGGAACAATTCCAAACCGCCCCTTTGTTCCCCATGTTTCTGTTGCTGCAGTAATTCTCAATTCAGAATTATCTATTACGCTTCTCCAGCAAAAGTAACCGGCATATCTTGGCTTTGAATCGGGAAGAAGTTGTAATCTGATATTTGAATTGATTCCATCAGTACTGACTAAAAAATCACCTTCAGCTGTTGAGCCATCTTCAAAATGAAGAATTACTTTTTCATTTATGTAAGAAAACGAGAGTGCTTTTTTATTTGTGAATAAAATATTTTCCTGGAGATAACTTTTTAAGATCTGATGCAAAGTGTGTCTGTGAATAGCAAGTCCTGAGAATAATTCCCGATTACCTGATGAAGGCTTCTGAATTTTTATAACATTTGCTTTTTCATCAAGAATAACAAGCTGATTTATTGGATTAGCGGCCTCGATAATTTTATCTTCGATGCCAAGGTATTCAAGTGCGCTTATAGCATTACTTTGAATTACAAGGCCAGCACCGACTGGTTTTTTTTCTGGGGTTGATTCATAAACTACTGTTTCAATGCCGAGTTTCTGTAAAGCTATTGCACAAGTTAAGCCAGCAATACCTCCGCCATTAATAAGAATTTTCATTTTAAGTCCTTTCTTTTTGTTGGAACAAAAATATTCCACGATTAAGAAAGGGCTGTTTACAAATGTTAAATTATTTCTTAGAAGTAATTAACATATGTTAAAAAGTTATTGTATTCCGGCTCTTATTCGGCTTACACTGACTTGTGTGGTTCCGAGATATGATGCAATATGTTTTAGTGGAGCGCGGTTAATTATACCTGGATATTTTCTTTCAAACTCAAAATATCTTTCCTTAGCTGAGAGAAACCTTATGCTTTCAATTTCTGACTGACATTCAACAAAAGCTATAATTGCTAACTTCCTCCCACACTTTTCAATTTGATGATATTGATCGCAGAGTTTTTCAAATTCATAATTATAAATTTCAATTACTTCGGAATCTTCAAGCAGTTCCATCGCTTTGTGTGATGGTTCCCCGGTAAAATAACTTGGCAGTCCACCCATAAAGTTCATATCGATTGCAAAGTAATCTGTTATATCATTTCCATCGCGTATGTAGTATACTCTTCCAAGTCCTTTTATAATGAAATAAAGTTTTCTTGAAACTTCACCTAATTGAAGAAGTACAGTGTTCTTCTTATAATTTTTTTTTGCACAGATTTTAGCAAGAGCTTCCTGTTCTGTTTTACCAAGCGGTAAAATTGAGTTGAGAACTTCAATCAATTCGTTCATATAGCTTACCATTAAAATAGTTTTTTGTTGCTATCAAAAAATAATTTAAAAAGTCTTAACTATTTCATAACTCTTTTGATCGGAGATGATCTTTTCAAGCTTTTAATTCTTTTATTTGTCAGCTAAATCCGATCTTAGATTCTTAACATCATTGATTAAGATTTTATTCATTTTTTCCGGCTCTTCAAATAATGGACTGTGTGCTGATTGATCAAAAGTATAAAAACCTTTTATTGGCGCTTTAATTTTATCAAAATATTTTTTTGCCAATTCGTATGAACAGGTATAATCATATAGTCCGTGAAAAAAATAAACCGGTATCTTAAAATCATTTTTAGTTTCTATAAGGCTTGTTCGTGTCATTATCTCCCAATTTTGACTTATACCGAATTTTGACTTACCAGCCCATAAATGATATTTATCCGATAGTGTGTATTCGCTAAAGCATAATGATGGCAGGAAGAGATCTGTTGCTATATTCTTCATATTTCTCATTGTTCCAATACCAAGCTCGTGCATCGAAGCATCTCTAATCTTCAAATATTCTTCAGGAAGTTTTTTTTGATTATTTAAATTAATACTCAGAAAGTAATCCACCATTTTTTGGTTCTTCGTTTCTTTATAACGATTTAAAATATATTCATAAGCAATTTTTTCTGATAACAGCTGATCCGACATTTGAGCCATTCCAATATATGCCTCGTATAATTCCGGCATCTTATCAATAACATAAACACCAAGAAATGACCCGCCCGAATGCCCCATCAGATATATTTTCTTCTTATTAAATCTCTCTAATAAATACTTTGTTAATACGATAGTATCATCAACAAGTTTTTCTATTGCAGCTCTATTCTGTGAAGAACCAGAGCCGTATGATAATCCACAATTTCGTTGTTCCCACCAAACCATTGTAAAATTATCTTCAAGATGCGTTGGATACTTTTCCGTTAAAAAATAAACCGGTATTCCTCCGTGTAAGAACAAAATAATAGGATTGTCCAGATCTTTACCTTTGATAAACATCCCTTGCTTAGATACATTTAGATCAAGGAATATTTTTTCTGAAATGCTGTTCTTCAGTTTATTTCCGTTTTTATCTAAAAATTTTTTGGGATTTCCGGGACTGAGAATAATCAGCGTGATAATTAGCCCGACAATCAATAATCCCAAAAATCCTAAAATGTATAACATAGCCTTCTTCATTTTGCTTATTAAAATGTTCCCTTACTTGTCCATCCACTCTTTGAATGCAGATGATCTCTCAACACTCACAAGCGCTTCAACATCTTTTGGTTCTGGTGGATGTAACTCAATCTTTATTCGTGAACGCGAAAATGGGATCATATTTTTTATTGCATCAAACCTGACGATCATCTTTCTGTTGATGCGAAAAAACTTTTCTAGATCAATTACTTCCTGCAGTTTATCGAGAGTAAAATCAATAGGAAATGTATTGCCGGAGGATGTTGTGAGAAAAACATTTTTCTCCATTGCGTAGAAATAAGCGACTTCATCAATCTCAACTTTTTTAATCTTCTGTCCGTATTGAATTAAAAATCTTTTCTTATAACTGAGTTCTTTGTTCTTAATGCTTCTGATTATCTCTTCAAAATCCATCAGGTATGAAGTCTTAATGTTTTTGTACTTATTCAGACTTTCACGCAGCTCTTCTTTCTTAATCGGTTTTAGAAGATAATCAATGCTGTTAAGCTTGAATGCTTTTATTGCATATTGATCATAAGCTGTTGTGAAGATAACTGGAATATCAACTTCAACTTTCTCAAATATTGAAAAGCTCAATCCGTCTTCGAGTTGAATGTCGAGAAATATTAAATCCGGCTTGGTCTGCTTAAGATACTTGATTGACTGCTCAACTGAGGGAAGCTTTGCAGAAATTTCTATTGTTGGATCGATCTCTTTGATCAGCTCTTCCAGTCTTTCTGCTGCAAGTTTTTCATCTTCAATTATTATTGTTTTCATAATTTCTTTCATGGTCGTCATTGTGAGTATGGCTCTGCCAGACGAAGTAATCTGAATTAATACTAAAGATTGCTTCATCCCTATAAGATCGGGATTCGCAATGACAAACTACTCTGGTTTTATTAAAGGAATTTTTACCATGTATTAATACTTTTTAAAAAATGATAATAATATTTTTATTAAAACATCCCGACTTTCAATCGCCGGGCAATGTCCAACATCAGGAATAATGTGCAACACTTTTTTGCTCTCAGGCAAGCCTGTTAATGCATTGAAGATCAATTCGCCTTGTTTAACCCCAACAACAAAATCTTTTTCTCCCTGAATAACAGCAACGGGAATTTTAATGTTTTTTAAATCACTTTCGATATTGAGATTATTATAATTAGGTGTGTTTCTAAAAGCTTTGTTAACAATCTCTGCCTTCTTGCCAATTCCTAAATACTCTTCGGCTGTATATTTCATAAGTGAAAGCAACAAACTGTCATTTAAAACATCTTCTATAGAAATAATTTTTGAAGTATCAACAAAATATGCATTAAACCCAAGTATGGGTGGATATTCGTGTTTTATCTTATTAACATCAAGATAAAATTGTTCAAAGTTACTTCCCTTAATTCTAAATAATTCCGCCTCAATTTCTTTTAATTTCTGCTTTTTATTTTCCGAAATATCCTGCTTCATTTTTTCAGAAACCAAATACAATTCATATTCTATCAAAGAATTATTTTGATATTCGCTGTTTACTTTACCATCTATGCAGGCAAATGCGTTAACTTTCTCCTGATGTTCAAGTAAATAAAGAAATCCATACATTCCTCCCCACGAGGTACCAACCAGGTTGACTTTTTCTTTTTTATAATGATTTGATAACGTATCTATTACAAAATTTAAATCATCAATGTACTGTGCTATTGTCAGCATAGAAGAATCTAGCTCCCAGGGAGATTTACCACAACCTCTCTGATCCAGATAAGCTACAAGAAAATTATCTTCTAACCCCGGCCCCATTTGCTTAATATCTATACCCGAATAACCACCAGGACCTCCATGAAGATTAACAATTAAGGGCTTATGTGGATTCCCTCTTATACGAGTATAAAGCTCAGACTCAGGAACTTTAACAAATAATTCTTCATCAATAAAATCATTTTTAAGATCTGAATTACTGCAAGAAATGCTAATGATTATTTGTATAAAGAATAATATGAAGAAGAGTTTTCTTTTAATTATTTTTTTCATTTACTATACAAATCAGTTTGTTATCATTATTAATTAAGTAAATCTTTCAAACTATATTCATTTTCAGATTACTAATAGTTCAATATTATTTAAGCTAACTAAATATTTTTCTTATCAAACTCTAAGAATTCTATCGGAACACCATTTTCTATTATCATCGCAACTTTTATCCCTTCAGCCGGAGAATCGATAGCACTAATTAATACTTTGCCTTTAATAGCAGATTCTATATCGTCAACTTCGAAAGCAATGTGAGGTATTTTTTGAATCAAGCTATGAATTGGACTATCATCCTTAAAACGCATCCATTCGATTCCATACTCACTTGTTTCAAAACCAGACACATACATTTTGTACTTTTTCAAATATTTTTCATTGGGTCTTGGTTTATCCGTAGGAATGCCTATATGATGATAGCGCATACCTTTTTTTGATACAGCAAGAGGCTGTTCGTGATCCTTTCTTTTTATAATATCCTTTCGGTCAACCATATGTTATGGACATCTCATTATTATAAATATAATTTATTATCATAAGACATCTCCTCCATATCTTAATAAATCAATATTGATGTAATTATAACTAACAAACCCAAAATACCCGCAGCGATATCTATCAAAACGATTTTTTTACCTTTATCCTCTGCCAGAAGTTTAGCAACCCATTGTTGGAATTTTTTATAATCAAAAAGGAATAGAAGTGCCTTTATCGCTGTAAGTGAAAAAATAATTGTTATTACTATTGAGTAGGGTATCTCCGTGGTAAGTTCCTTATACCAGGTGAATAAAACTAAAAGAAGACCAATTATGGAAACAGGAATTACCCATTTAGGTTTTTGCTCTGTGTATGCTTTTGATATAAACTTATTTTCATCCCAAGGGATAAGATGCATATAAAAGGGTTTCAGCATAGCTGCCAGCCCAAAAATGATTCCTAATACCTTGAAATAATTCATTTCAATTGGCTCCTTGTCTTATTTATAAAATTTAATCCGCTTTTATCAGCGGAATTTTTGCAATGTATTCTTTTTCGGTAACAGAAAACTTTGGAAGTTTTTCACCCAGCAGTTCATATCTCTTTTTTAGATTACTTAAACCGACACCTTTTGAATCAATGCCTTTTATCTTTGGTTGAAGATTATTAACAACAACTAATGAATCATTTTCATTATGGATTTTTATTTTTAATGGACTATCAGTCGTTGCTTTATTATGCTTAAACGCATTCTCTAGTAATGTCTGCACGGCAAGAGGCGGAACCAAATAATTCAGCTTCGACGCATCAACATTTATTTCCATATCAACAGCATTATCAAATCTTATTTTCTGCAGAAACAAAAACGATTTTGCAAAATCTATTTCTTCTCTTAATTCAACAACGGGTTTTTCAATTACATCTAAAGTATATCTGTACACAGAGGAAAACTCATCAACAAAGTTTTGTGCTTTGTCAGCATCGTGTTTTATTAAAGAGGAAAGCACATTCAAACTGTTAAAAAGAAAATGAGGATTAAGCTGGCTTTTCAATGTTTCAAATTTAATCTCTGAATTTTCCCTTTCCAGTTTATCAGCTTTGATTAATGATCGCTGACTTCGTTTGAACCAGACAATTGCTTCAATAACAGTGATGATGATAATATTAAGAACAGAAGTTATAAGTGAATTGTTAATGATGTTCTTTAGCAGTCCATCGGCATAAGGCATTAAAGTTCCGGCAATTAAAGTTATCAGCGAGCCGATAATTACACCAACGAATATTGTAAGAATAAACTCTGCCGGGATTCTTGCAATCAACTTGTGTGGAAGCGGGAATATTTTATCAAGCCGGTTTATTATTTGAAGATCAAGAAAAACCAGTATCAGCGCAAAGACAAAGCTGAATGATGTTCCTATGGCAAGTCTTGTTAAGAAGTTTCCAACATTTGGAACAACTATGAAACCTGTAACATAATTGTATGTTATAATTATGAGTTGAACAAAAAATGCCAGTAGAAAAATTGTGAGCACGGTATTTTTATTTAATTTCATTTTCACACTTCAAAAATCGTTAAAAAGAAGTTAAGATGCTTTCAAATTTTTTATTAGTAAGCAAACTATAATAATGTGTTTTTAATTTTTGGGAGAAATAAATCACGAGCACTCAATTCACCCTGTAATGCAAAAACCAAATATAGAATTGTAAAAAGACCATCAATAATGCCTGTAAACCAAAATGTTGTTGGAAAATTCTGCACGCAAATCATAAATGAATAAAGTTGAACAACATAAAAGAGCCTGCCTATTATCAGGCATCCAACATTAAAAGCATAGCGTTCAATATTCCTTGCAGATAAAAACTGCAGATAGGCAAAGCAAATAAAGAACGATCCAAGGAAGATTGAGAAAAATGGATCTATAGGAGGTGCGTCGATTAGGCGACCGGAACCTATGATGAAGAAATACAAAAAAGCTGCGATTGTATCCCATATTCCGCTCAAGAAAAAAGTTACAGCCAAAGGTTTTAAATTATTTTTCTTCATTTGTTAATAGCTTTCAATTTTATAATTGTTTTTTCAATGCATCATTAAAACTTTGTCACACATTTATCAATAGAAACCGGGAGCTGTTTACACTCCCGGATTACATTGATCGTTTTGTTTAGAAAGACCAGGACAAACCAACTCCAACCGATAGATAATTCAAATCAACAGAGGTGCTAACATTTTCAATTTCGATATCACGATTAAGCGAACGATATCTTAAACTTGGCAGCAGAGAAAATTTTTCACTCAACGGAATTACCAAGCCAGCTTCTGCCTGCCAGCCCAATCCATGCCCTGAATCAATTATAATATCACCACTATTATTTTCGATTTCAATATGATTGTATGTTCCGCCAGCCCTTACAAGATAGCTTAAACCGGATTCTCCAATTGGATGAATAAACTGGAGTCCGAATGTATAGCCGGTTTCTTCAAAGCTTGCGTCAGATCCGGCAAAGGATTGATCAACTGCAAAATTATTGTAACTCCAACCTGCATAAGCTGCAAGATGCGGCATAAAGCGATAAGCGACAGCTAACTCTGCACCAAAACCTAACCCAAGATCTGCATCCACAATATCCTGGGTGGCATAATCAACGCCGGGTCTTAATTCAAGGCTCCACTTATCCTGAGCATATGATTGGCCGAATAAAGTAAAAAGCATTAAAGCTGCGGTTGTTAATAGTAACTTTTTCATTTTTATATCCTTTTAAGTTTGTGAATAAATGTATTTAAGTTTCTGTTCCAAACTTAAGTGACACTATTAGAGTTGGAAAAAATAAGGCGATGAGCCTGTGTTTCGGGTGGATGAATGAGTATAATTCAAGAATGAAAATATCTTTAAAATCGATGAACTTTTATTGAAATTAAACTGTTTTTAAGGTTATTATGAAGAAAAGTTTTTACATAAGTGTTTTCGTTGTCTTTTTCACTCAGATTGCTAATGCGCAAAGTGATTCATTGTTCCGGGAATTTCATCTTGACAGAATGAAGATTAATGAAACTGCTATGCTAGTCCTTGGCGGTTGGGCTGTGGGAAATATTCTTGTTGGAACTTACGGTAACTTTAAGGCAAGTGGTGAAGCAAAATATTTCCATCAGTTTAATGCTATGTGGAATGTTGTGAATCTTGGCATTGCTGCCTTTGGATATTTTAATGCTGTTAATTCTGACCCTTCATCAATGATAAATTTAGAAATCATTAAAGATTACAACTCACTCCAAAACTTTCTTTTGCTTAACGCAGGACTTGATGTTGCTTACATTGCTACCGGACTTTATTTGAAAGAGCGATCAAAAAATTCTTCAAGCGCAGAACGCTTTCGAGGATATGGAAATAGTTTATTACTTCAGGGCGGATTTCTTTTGTTGTTTGATGTTTCTTTGTTTTTCATTCACCAAAATAATGCAAACATAAATCTTTATCCGCACTTGGAAAGTTTTCTCACCGGTGGGGTTGGTCTTGGGATTAATTGGAAATTATAATTACTAATAATCAGATTGATAGAAGCGTCATTCCCGTGAAAACGGGAATCCACTGCTAAAATTTTTTAAATAGATTCCCGCCTGCGCGGGAATGACATAAGGAAAAATTATTTTGAACAAAGTGAAATCCTGTGAATCGGGAATGATATATTTAATAATAGGCGGAACATCCGGTATTGGTTTAGAAACCACAAAATTATTAAGCCAAAACAATCGTGTGATTGTTTTAAGCAGGACAAATAAAAATCTTGATGGACTAAGCAATGTGGAATTTCATTATGCAGATGTAACTAAATCCATTGAAGAACTCCCACAAATAAATGATTCGATTGATGGACTTGTTTATTGTCCTGGCACAATAAACTTAAAACCTATAAAGAGTTTAAAGATTCAAGATTTTCAAAATGATTTTGAAGTAAATCTTCTTGGTGCTGTAAAAGTTATAAACAAATATTTTAATAATTTGAAATCAGCGGGAAAATCAAGCGTAGTTCTGTTCAGCACCGTTGCTGTGCAAACTGGAATGCCTTATCATTCATCTGTTGCATCTTCAAAAGGTGCTGTTGAAGGTTTAACCCGCACGCTTGCGGCTGAGTTTTCCCCAGGCATAAGAGTAAATTGTATCGCGCCATCAATTACTAATACTCCGCTTGCAGAAAAACTTTTAAACAATGAAACTAAAATAAAAGCATCGGAAGATCGTCATCCGCTAAAAAGAATTGGAAGTGCAGAAGAAATTGCTCAGACTGTTGAGTTTTTATTATCAGAAAAATCCGGATTTATAACCGGACAGATAATTAAAATTGATGGCGGAATATCATCAGTAAAAATCCTATAACTTAGCGACTTTGCGTACCTGTCTCCCGACAGGCAGGTCTGCGAGAAATAAAAATGAAAATAACAAACGAAAATATTTTAGCATTTGAAAAACCTTACAGAACTAACTTTGTTAATTCTCTCTCCGGTTTTAAAAGTGCAAACTTAATTAGCACAATTTCCAAAGAAGGAAAAACAAATCTTGCAATATTTAGCTCTGTAATTCACGTTGGTGCAAACCCGCCGGCAATTGGATTTTTAATGCGCCCCGTTTCAGTTGAAAGACACACATATAACAACATCAAAGAAACAAGTTACTTTACCATTAATCATATCAACAAAGATATTTTTAAGAAAGCGCATCAAACATCTGCAAGATATGATAAAGATGTTTCTGAATTTGATGAGTGCGGTTTAACTCCAGAATTCAGTGATACAATTAAAGCACCGTATGTAAAAGAAGCAAAAATAAAAATTGGCTGCCGTTTTTTTGAAGAGCATGAAATCAAATTCAACGGCACAATTTTTATGGTTGGTGAAATCCTCGAAGTAATTCTTCCCGATGATGTTATTGGTACAGATGGCTTTGTTGATATTGAGAAAGCTGAAACAATTGCAATCAGCGGATTGGATAGTTACCACGAAACAAAAAGGATTGCAAGATTATCTTATGCAAAGCCGGGTATTGAGCCAAAAGAAATATGAAACCCCTCTTAGAAAATTAGAAGCTACATTTTTCAACTTTTTCTAGTTTATTCATTACATCCGAATGAAGTTTGTTTTTATAAGCAATTAACCTTTCTCTTAAATCCGAATTTGCGACTGAAAGAATTTGAACAGCAAGCAATCCGGCATTTTTTGCATTGTTCAATGCTACTGTTGCAACTGGCACACCACCCGGCATTTGAAGAATAGATAATATTGAATCCCATCCATCTAAAGAATTTGATGATTTTACCGGAACCCCAATTATAGGTAAAGGCGATATTGCAGCAACCATTCCGGGAAGATGAGCAGAGCCCCCCGCTCCTGCAATAATAACTTTGACACCTCTTTTATGGGCGTTCTCCGAAAACTCAAATAATCTTTTAGGCGTGCGATGAGCAGATACAATTGTAATTTCAAAAGGAACATTAAATTCTTTTAAGATTTTTCCTGCCTCTTGCATTACTTGTAAATCTGAATCAGAACCCATTATAATACTTACCAAAGGATTTACCATGATACAACTTTCAATTTTTGTTTAACAAAATCGGCTTTGCTTTTTGCCTCATCTACAGTTGGAGCCAGAACAGTTACGTGTCCCATTTTTCTGAATGGCTTGGTTGTTTTCTTTCCATATAAATGAATTTTTACTCCTTCGACTGCCAGACATTCTGTTAAGCCCTCGTATCTAACCTTTCCTTCATAACCCGGTTCACCTAAAAGATTTATCATCACAGCGGGCATTTTTAATTTAGTGCTTCCCAGTGGCAGATTAAATATTGCTCTAAGCAGCTGTTCAAATTGTGATGTAATTGCACTTTCAATCGTGTGATGACCGCTATTGTGAGGACGCGGAGCAATCTCGTTAACCCATATTTTTTTATTTTTATCAACAAACATTTCAACAGCAAGTAAACCATAAAGATTTAACTCAGTAATAATTTTAATAGCAATGTCTTCGGCTTCGTTTTCAATTTCCTCAGGCAAGGTCGATGGACAGATAAGTTTCTCAACAAGGTTTGCTTGAGAATTAAATTCCATCTCTACTGTTGGATGACATTTAACTTCTCCGCGTTCATTTCGAGCAACAATTGCAGATATCTCTTTATCCAAAAAAACAATATCTTCAACCACTGAAGCACCATCCAGTAAATTAGCGAGATCATCTTTTGATCTGATCATTGAAACACCTCTGCCATCATAACCGCCTCTACGCAGCTTTTGAACAAATGGGATGGTTAACCTTCCTGATTCAAATGATGAAATAATTTCTTGCTTGCTATTATATAGTGAAAATGATGATGATGGAACTTTTATTTTTTCGTAGAATTGCTTTTGCAATCCTTTATCCTGAATGATCTCGAGTATATCAGGATCAGGAATAATCTTTTTTCCCTCCTGCTTCAGTTTTTTAAGTGCCTCAATGTTCACATTTTCCAACTCAAGAGTAAGAACATCCACCATTTGACCAAACCTGTAAACATCCTCGTAATTGAGCTGATCTCCATTGATGAAAAATGTGCAGGAGGAAGAAGCAGGGCAGTGATCATCTTTATCTAGAACATACGTATTCACGTTCCAGTTACTTGCGGCAAGAACTAACATCTTACCTAGTTGTCCGCCCGCAATTATACCAAGTTTAACTTCTGATGTTACAAGTTTTTCCATTACGTAAACAAATTAACTAATCTAAAATAAATTGGTATTCCAATTGTGATATTAACCGGGAAAGTAATTCCCAAAGCCATTGGAATATAAAGTCCGGGATCTGCTTCCGGGGCAGCTATTCTCATTGCAGCAGGAACTGCAATGTATGACGCACTTGCAGAAAGTATCGCAAGAATAAATCTGTTTCCGATATCAGGCGTAACAAACTGACTTAAGTAGGCAACAATACAGCCATTTACAAGAGGAATTATTACAGCAAACAACGATACAAACCAACCATATTTTGTAAATGCAGAAAATCGTTTTGCCACGACCATTCCCAATTCCAACAGAAATATTGCAAGAAAACCTTTAAAGATATCATTTGTAAAAGGTCTGATTCCTTCTGCCTGCTTTGTATCAGCAATAATACCGATAACAAGACTTCCCAAGATTATAACAACACTTCCATTTGTAAATGAATGTTGAAAAATGGATTTCCAGTTAACGTTTTTACCAGATTCTTTTCCAAACTGCATCATCAATATTACGCCAATCACAATTGCAGGTGATTCCATTAAAGCCATAACTGCAACCATATGTCCCCCGTAATGAATTTGCTGCATCTCCAGAAAAGATACTGCCGCAACAAAAGTAACAGCACTTACTGATCCGTATGCCGCTGCTATTGCACCCGAATCACTTGCACTGAGTTTTCTTTTTAGTATAAAAAAAGTATATGCCGGAATAACCGATGCCATAACAACTCCGAATATAAGAGTATAAGTTATCTCCGCACTGTATTCGCTTAAGGCTAACTCCTGTCCTCCTTTAAATCCTATGGCAAACAGCAAGTACAGCGAAATAAACTTGCTTGATGATTCCGGGATTTGCAGATCGCTTTTTATTGTTACGGCAATAATTCCCAGAAGAAAAAAAAGGAGTGTTGGATTGGTAATGTTAGATATAAGTATCTGAAAATCCATTTTGATAAAATTTATTATGGTTATTTAATAAAACTTTTGAGTATCTATTTTAGCTATCTTAAAATATTATAGTTGTTTTATTAAACCTAATGTTATTCCCGATGAGGTTATTTTAAGCGATGGCCATATCGACCTTGAAAAAGCCGGGACAATTGCTATCAGCCGGCTGGATGTTTTAACGAAACAAAACGAATTGAGCGCTTAATCTTATGCAAAGCCCAATACTGAACTGAAATAAATTTAGCGGGATGGAATTATTACTATTGATTAAAGAATTTGTTAAAAAAAGAGTCAGTGATTAAACTTATTAAATATTTTGTAGATGAACTCTAAATAAAATTTGCTTTTCACAATTGTATTGATCTATATAAAACATATGAATTTAGCATCATAAAAAACAAAGCTGGCAGAGATGCCCAAAAACCATCCTTAATCTTTAACCGTACAATTAATCCTAAAAACATTAAAGCAGCAAGACCCGCTGAAGAAATTATCAAAATAGAGTTGAACCATAATCCCACCAACAAACCAAATGATCCGCATATTTCTAATATTGCTGTAAGTGCACCGAATTTCTCAAGCCCAAAGCGCTTAAATTCACTTTTCATATGCGGAGTTATAAAGTAACTTATTCCATATGCCAAAAAGGAAATGCTCGAAATAGAAATTAGAACATTAAGTAAGTTCATTAATTAATTATTTGCGCGGATACCGCAGCAATAAAGAGACATAACAATAAAAGTAAAAAAGATGGGACTCGTTTCTCCAACGGATTTTTTACTTTGAAGTGAAAATACTGGGCACTTAGCATTAGGAAAGCCATAAGAAGTGCAGGTACAAGCACTAATGGCGGATACCAAATACCAGCAAGAAGCAAAGTTGCTAATGATATTTTTGCTGCGCCAACCATAGTGCGGGTTAAATCTCTCAACTCGTATTGTTTGAATTCTTTAACAATATTATCGAAACGGAATATCCACACAACTGATATTGATATGGCAACAATAATTTGAGCAATGGCAGAATAAGTATTCATTTGTTTTCCTTTTTAATTTTCCTACTCGTTTGGATTTTCGGTTACTCCCCGTTTTTTTACGTGGTTACTGGACTCCACATTTTATTTCTGATCTAAAAAATATTTTTTTAAGAAAAGTTAATGTCAGAATTTAATAATTTGCTATCTATTTAAGAAAGCCGAATACATCCAAACTAATTTCTCTTGTGCACGAATATAGTCGCTCATTAAAGCATTGGTACCCTCATCGTCTATCTCTGCTGATAATGCAAGAAGTTCTCTTTGAAATGTTATAATAGTTTTAAAGGAACTGATAATTTCACCAACCGCTTTCATTCCGTCAGATACCTCTTTACTCTCAATAATCTCAGACGCTGTTTTATAGTCGGAATATCTATGGTTTGGTGAGTGTCCGAGTGTTAATATTCTTTCAGCAACCTCATCAATTTTAATAAACAAATCGTTGTATAACTCTTCGAACTTCAGATGAAGTTCAAAAAATTTCTCACCCTTAATGTTCCAATGATAACCGCGCGTGTTCTGATAAAAGATCGAATAGTTGGCAAGAAGGACGTTTAGTTTCTCAGCTAATTCAGAAGCCTTTTTAGTATCGAGACCGATTGCGTTTAATTTTTCCATATTGATAATCTTTATTTGAAATTAAATTTTAACATTATTGTGTTTGTTAGATAATTATAACACCTAATTTAAACAATTTATTTGCTCTAAAAATTCCACCTTGTTTATTTTTTGGTTAAATATCTTAATTGTTAGTCTAAATAGTTGATTTTTCGTGGAAGCACAATCGTCCCCAAGCCATCTTCTCCGCCAACCTCGCACCCCCTTCCGTTGATGAATTCAAATACTGTTATTGCAGCAACTGATGCATCGAGCATATCTTTAACTCCGCCATTAAATTCATTCAGACATAGTTCGTACTCAACATTTGCGTTGCTGAGCATTTTGTATGAAGCAGATGGAAATACTTCATAAACGAATGGGAAATCTTTTAGTGATTTATAAATTGAAAATCCTAGCCTCATCCATTCTGGCGAATCTTTCAATGTTCTTGTCCATTGTGGATTTGCGATGCTGTAAGATTTAATCATCACTTCACACTCTCTTCCGACTTTTGCATCACGACTTTCTATCCAGAGATTTGTTTGCTTGTTGAAATTTCTGCTGCGTAGTTTTTTGATTGGCATTCTAGGCGCGTCAATTCCAATTGCAATTGTGTCTGTTTGATTATCTGAAAGTATTTTGAAAAGTTTTTGAAATGTTTGAGGAATTTTTTCTTTTATCCATCCACCTGAGACATACTTTTTATTTTTGTCAATGATATAAAAGCAGCAGCCACGGCTTATCTGAACATCAATACCGGCAAAGAGCTTAATCATTTGTTTTCGTATTCATCAATCTTCTCTTTAATTATCTCAGCACTTTTTTTAAGAAGCATTTTTTCTTTAACGCTCAAGCGGACTGGGAGAACGCCAAGATCGCCATCGCCGCCAACTAAGTGCGGAAGCGAAAGAGTAACATTCTTTATTCCTTCAACATCCTCTTTTAGTGTGCTGACAGTAAGAACAGCGCGGTTATCTCTATTAATTACCTCAACAAGTTTTGCAACTGCACCTGCAATTCCGTAGTAAGTGGATCCCTTGCCTGCAATTATTTTATAAGCAGCGTTTCGTACACCATCATCAATTTTATTTTTAATTTCTTCGTTGAACTCAAGTTTTCTATATGCGATAAAGTCTTCAAAAGGCACCCCCCCAATATCTATGTTTGACCATGTGAGAACTTCCGAATCTCCATGTTCACCAAGCACATAAGCGTGCACGTGCTGAGGATCAACTCCTATATGAGCACCAAGCAGAGATCTGAATCGCGCAGTATCAAGTGTAGTTCCACTACCGATAATTCTTGTTGATGGAATTCCAAACTCTTTTGCGATGCTTATGCATATATGAGTTATGATGTCAACCGGATTAGTTGCAACAAGAAAAATTACATTAGGATTAACAGCAATTGTTTTAGAAATGATATCTTTCATAATAGAAGCATTCTTTTCCATAAGCATCAATCTTGTTTCGCCGGGTTTTTGGCTTGCACCAGCAGCTATCACAACAATTTTAGCATCCTTAAGATCTTCATAATGGCCGGCATAAACATCAGTTGCAGCAGCAAAAGGAACAGCATGCATAATATCCTGAGCTTCGGCAATTGCACGCTTTTCATTTGCGTCAATAAGCACAATATCACTAGCAGCTTTGCGAAGCACGATCGCATAAGCTGATGTTGCTCCAACCATTCCGCTTCCGATAATTCCGACTTTCATATTCTTAATTCAATAAAAATTGTCTTACTGAATCCAGCTCTGTATTACTTATTTGATTATCCAGCAACGAACTTTTTACCGTTGTAATAAAATTCTGAAAGTTTTGAAAATCAATAGCTGGATTACTGCTAAGCTGATTAAAATACTGTGTAATAAGATTTTTCATCTCATTTACATTTGTACCGCCAGTAAGCGGGTTAAGAATCGCGGTGATGTCCTCAAGCATAAATGAACCTGCAAAATCACGCACATAATTAAAGGCTAATTCGTAAACAGCCGGTGCATTAGAGAATAAGAAGCTAATCATTGCAGAAGAGAAAAATACAAGTCCTACGACACCAAGAACAGCAATTAGCAAAATGCCTATACCGCCAACCAGGACAATTTTTCTCAAACGCTTTTTAAATTTATTATCTGTTCTGATCCTATGATGGAGTTCTTCTAAATAGAGTCTCATAAATTTTATCCAAATTCTATTATGATTGAAAAACTGAATCGTTAACTTTTATCTTGCTGAGAAATTCCTCACATTTATCCCATAGCTTCTTTTCATCAGCGGGATTATTGAATTTACATTTCTCTTCTTTTCTCTGATTATAAAATCCACCGTTGCTTCCATTTATTTTATCTGTGGAAGCAAGCCAAACGATTGTATCTGCACCTTCCTGAATTGTTCTTCCTTCGATCAAGGCAAAAGCTTTTAATAAAAATTTTCCCGCAATATTCTGCTCTCGGAAAAGTTCGGTATCCGGAATAAATCCTGGCGTTAATGAATAAACCGAAATATTATCCTTTTCTAATCTTCTTGCCCATTCACGAGTTAACATTCGGTTTGCCTGCTTGGTTTGTTTGTAGGCAAGAGTTTCATTGTAATTTCTTTTATCGAAGTTTATGTCGTTAATATCAAGACCGCCAGCAAAGTGAGAAGCAACATTTACGATTCTTGATGGTGAAGCGTTTCTCAATTCATTGAGGAGCAATTGTGTTAGAAGCTGATGACCAAGAACATTAACTGTAAATGTCTGTTCAACGTTAATATCTGTGAGTTTTTTAGTTTTTGTCCAGAGTCCTGCGTTGTTAATAAGCACATCAAGTTTGCTTTCTTTCTGCTTAAACGATTCTGCAAACTTTTGAATTGAATCAACAGAAGCAAGATCGAGATGTTTTACAAAAACATTTGGATTACCTGTTTCTTTAATAATTTCATCTCTAACTTGATTTGCAGAATCAAGTGATCTGCAAGCCATATAAACTTTGGCTCCAAGTTTTGCTATTTCCTTTGCCGCTTCTTTTCCGATTCCTTTATTAGCGCCTGTTATTACTACTACTTTATTCTTCATTTTTTCCTCGTTTTCTTGTGTTATTGTTTGAAATTATAACAAAATGCTTGGTGGAATCGTTCCATACCTTTTGAACGAATAACAAATTAAAAACGTTTATTTTGTATGAAAAATCTTAAGATAGAAGACATATCTCGAATAATAGAAATGGCCTGGGAAGACCGCACTCCATTTGAAGCGATTGAACTTCAGTTTAGTTTGAAAGAGAACGAAGTGCGGGAAATTATGAGAAGAGAAATGAAAGCTTCCAGTTTTAAGATGTGGCGTGAAAGAGTAAGCGGAAGAAAGACAAAACATCTTTCTCTGCGTTAAAAAGAAGTGAAAAGGTTTAAGAGTAAGAATCAATAAGAAAGCCGCAGTACTTTTACCACGGCTTAAGAATTAGAAATTTTAAAACTTATTTACTTCTTCCCGAACAATCCGCCGAGCAGATCAGAGGCCTGACTCATAATATCACCTTCAGGAACTTTTCCATCTGGTGTTAATTTATCAACAACATCAGAAAGAAGATTTGAAAGTTGAGAAGTTAATGCATTGCTATCTATTCCAAGTTTAGATGCGATATTTTTAACCGCATCATTTCCCAGAACGCCCTGAAGCTGATCGGGAGAAATTGGAAGATTCTTTCCCGTGATTATCTCAACAATTAAAGACACAATAATTCCAATAACTTGATTCATCCGAGATATTCAATCAATAATTTTCCAGAGATTCCTAAATAATAACACAGAAGTAAAAACAAGAAGGAATTCATAAATAATAATTTTATATAATCTCATGATTCGTCTTTACGATAATCCTATTTACAGATCGCCGCTTAACTTTGTGTTGGATTAAAAATCAAACAAATCACCAAGAAAGGATTTTCTTTTATTCTTATTATATCCTTGTGATCTGTACTTATCATCATCATCTCTATAATTAGTATTAGTGTTTCTTTCTTTCTGTCTGAAATTATCTTCAACAATTGCCGATTTTTCTACAATCTTATCAAGCTCCCCTCTATCCAGCCATATCCCCCTGCACTTGGGACAGTAATCGATTTCTATTCCCTGTTTTTCGCTTAATAATAAATCTACTTTACATACTGGGCATAACATGTTTATACTCCTTTTTGTTTTTTAAATAATGAAATTAAAATTGATGTGCCGATTATGGTTACAATAATTATTAAAGACCAGCTAATAGGGAACTTTCCACCAAATGCTTCATTTAACCATGCCATCTTTAATCCAACAAACACAAGCACTATTCCAAGTCCATATTTTAGATAGCGGAATTTATGAATTACCCCGGCAAGCATAAAATACATTGCACGTAAGCCAAGAATTGCAAAAACGTTGGAAGTAAAAACAATTAGTGGTTCTTTTGTGATAGCAAAGATTGCAGGAACGGAATCAACAGCAAAAATAATATCTGATACTTCGATGAAAAGCAGCGCAACCATCAATGGAGTAGCATAAAGCACACCTTCTTTTCGTATAAAGAATTTTTGTCCTTCAAAAGTGGATGTAACTGGAAAGAACTTTTTAAACAATTTTATAACGGGATTTTTCTCCGGATCAATCGGTTTTTCAGGTGCGAAGATAATCTTAAACCCTGTTAGAATAAGAAACACCCCAAAGAAAATTACGATCCATTGATACTGAAGTAGAATGGAACCCATAGCAATAAATATTATACGAAATATTAGTGCTCCAAGAATTCCAAAGAATAAAACTCTGTGCTGATCTTTTAACGGGACAGCAAAAAAACTAAATACAACCACAAAAACAAAAATGTTATCTACCGCTAAAGTTTTCTCAACTATATACCCGGTTAAAAATTCCAGTCCGACTTGATTGGCAGCGGCATTGCCATCAAAACCAGGAATTGCAAGAAGCCGTGCATCGTTTTCAAACTTCCAGCCGGCATATTTAAAGAAAAGAAAATTGAAAATAAGCGCGAGAGAAATCCAAATAATACTCCATGTTAATGATTCCTTAAAAGTTACTTCGTGTGCATCCCGGTGAAATACACCCAAATCCAGAGCCAGCATCATTAAAACAAATGCTGTAAATCCAACATAAAACAACCAGTAATCTGCAAAAGGAAACAGGATAATGTTTTCCAAGGTTTAACTCTCTCCCATCATAATCTATTTATTAAAAAAACTCAATGGTTAATGAATTTAATAAGCCCGGAGCAATAAATACCAAATTCTTTCGGATGGTTTTATTCATATAATTACCCTCATACATTTTTTAATTTAAGAAATAATATCCGGCATTAAGAATAGTAGCAAAGCTTACCCAGAGCAAATATGGAATGTTCAAATAAGCGGCGAATGGTTTTATTTTATAAAACAGATAAATCATTGCAGCAATGCTAGTCCATAAAAGAATGATTTCTATAAGCGCAGCACCAATTAAATTGAAGTAGAAGAATAGAAAACTCCATGCAAAGTTTAAGAGCATTTGGATTGAAAATACCTTGATAGCCAGGTCTCTCTCTTTCGATGCTTCCTCTTTCCAAATAAGAAAAAATGAAATTCCTAAAAGGATATATAGAAAAGTCCATACCGGGCCGAAAACCCAGTTAGGAGGACTGAATGAAGGTCTATTTAATGAAGCATACCAAACAGGTACAGCCTGAGAAGTAAACATACCTGCTATTGCGCCAACGGATAATGGTAATAAAATGGATATAATCAGTTTAATAATGTGAGATATTTTCATAACTATTTTTGTCTTGATTTAATTTTATCAGTATTAATAAAAATAAAGACTATTGTGTAAAACACTGCTTCTGATATTTACCACATTACTTTGTTTTATCAGTAAAATTAGTCTTAGTAATTCTGCTTAATTTTTCTTTAAACTTGTTTAACAATGTTCTTGCCCAAACAAATTCTGTTGCAAGAATGCCTAAACCAAGCGGTATTATAATGAAGGCTGGTCCAGGCAATAGTATCATGGCTACTCCTAAAAGAAGTACTGTAAAACCTATTACTATTATGATTAACCTTTTGGCTTGCTTTTGAGTTTTAATAATAATGTTCCGCATTAATTAAAATTCTCCTAACTCAATTGTAAAGGTTTAATTTTAAAATACCTGTAAAGATTATTTGTTTTAAATTCATAAATAATTAAAAAGTATATGACAAAGTAAAAGACAGATAATGAAAAAGAGCAAAATTGTAAACTTCATCATTATCTGCACCTCCTTCTAGAATACGATACCCAGCTTTAATTCCAAGCTGATTGGATAATTTATATGATGTGGCGAAAAGAACATCAATTGCTCTTCCCTGTTTAGCCGCGAGAGCATCACCTTCTAAAAGAAAGCCAAGCTTTTCATATGAATGCCAGAATAATCTGAAATTAATAATTGGGACAAAACCAACATTGGATTTCTCAGCAGATATTCCTAGAGACGAAAGTGCAATTCTTGCATCTCTAATTTTAGCAGTAAATCCTAAACCAAAATCAAGGGTAGGATTTTGCACAAAATCGTAACGGTATGTTAATCTGTAGGAATTAAATTTATATGACCCGCTTAAATCTTCATTTGCAGGAAATACACTGCCGGCAAAGTTAACATCTTTATTTATTCGTCCTTCAGATTTAACAGTTAATGGAGCAAATAATAAAGATAAAGTATGGGCAGAGCTAAAAGTGTAATTGAGTCTTATCCTATAAAAAATACCGGAACTTGGCGTCAGATCATCTTTAAAGGAGATAAGAGTACCTTGATTACCAGGAATGCGCACATCGTTATAACCGGTGCTTACAAGGCCAGTTTCAAAATCCAACATAACCTGGGCACTTAATGATACCGTTAGAAAAGCGCTTATCAATAAAATTAATGTCACAGCAAATGAAAATCTATTTTTCATTTTTTATAAATCTGATTTAGTTATCAGCAAAATCTTTAATAGCACCATAAAACATTTTCTTGAATGTAGTATAAAATATGATACATCAATTTACTCTTTTCGTCAATTTCTCTTCCATTTTAATTATCTGCTCTTTTAAAAGTTTAATATCGTTTTTCAAGTCTTCATTTTCATCCTGTATAATGCTTTCAATTTTGACAACCTCTTCATTGCTTACTTTCTGTTGCACTTCTGCCATCGTATTTACTACAATCGCAATGAAAATATTTAACGTAGTATAAGAAGCAAGAAGTATAAAGAGAATAAAATAAATATTTGCAAACGGGTATTTTCCCATAATTTCTCTCGAAATCTCTGCCCATCCTTCAAGTGTCATTATCTGAAAAAGAGTAAACATTGAGATGCCTAGGTTTCCAAACCACTGAGGGTAATCCGCACTAAAAAGCTTGGTTCCTATTACAGAGAAAACATAAAATACCAATGCCAGCAGAACGAAGATCCAAACTAGGCTCGGAAGAGAGTGAAACAGGGATTCAACAATAAATCTGAGTTTTGGTACATTTTTAATTAATCTAAGAGATCGAAAAATTCTTAATGATCTTAAAATTGCTAAAGTTCCGGAAGCTGGAAATAGTGCGATCGCTACAATGGAAAAATCAAAAACATTCCAGCCGCTTTTAAAAAATGAAAATCCGTAAGCATATAACTTTAAAGTTATTTCTAAAACAAAAATTGCTAAAATTATTTTATCAATTAAAAGAAGCGTGTTTCCAATTGATGACATTACTTTGTCAGATGTTTCAAATCCTATTGTAATTGAATTTAAAATGATTAATCCTATAATGAAATTCTGTACGGATGCGCTTTCTATGAACTGTTTGATTTTTTCCCGATTCATTTCTACAATAATTATTATTTGATATGTATTAATTTAATTAATAAGTTTTTATGTAATCAAATTCGGCGTTAAAAGAACCTGCTTGCTTATCACCAATGAGAACCGAAATTTCTTTGATATTATTAAGAGGTATTTTTTTATTCGAATTAGTTTCTCTTCCAAAGTAGAAAAGTTTGAATTGGTCAAATGGAATCTGAACAACAATCCATTCATCTTTCTTGGTTTCAAAAGATGTGGTGTAGAAACATCCATTAAAGTAAGTGGTTTCTTTCATTGAAATACTATAACGCTTTCCATCACCTTTAATCTTAATTTCTATCCCTGAAAACATTTCAAAGTTGTAATCTTTAATAGGACTTCTGAGCGAAGCAAATCCACCATTATTTTCTAGAGAAACATTTCCACTGAAAATTATTTTATCATCTTTAACAATTGCTTTTGATGAGCTTAGACCACCCATAACGCCATCGTTTACAATGCGCCATTGGCTCTCTGTTTTCATTAATGATGCATTTAGCAAAATGTTGTCTTCGTTTAGTAGTAAGGAGTTATTCATAATTATTGCTGCAAGTATAATGGAAAGAAAATTCATTTGTTGCTCTTTCTGAACGTATTAAAGTGATTTTAAAGTTTTAAGGGTAATTGGAATAACAAGACTTTGCGTAAGAAGGTTTCAAAAAGCGAATGGAAAGGAAGCTTAATCAATAATAAATAAGGTTTAACGTTTTGCAGCTTGGCGTTCGGCTGAGGAACGAAGCTTACGCTAAGCTGCTGTTAGCAGTAAGTTTTTATTCGTTTTTAATTCGAGTTGAGTGAAGCATTTCTAGTTTCCATCCATTCTCTGTTAAAATTGCCGTTGCGCTTTTCTAATGATTTTATTATTAGTTGAGAATGTCGCATAGTTTTGGTATGCAATTCACGCCATTCCGTTTGCGACTTTAATTTCAATAATTTCAATTGTATTCATTCGTTTTGGATTCGGTTTCTGAAGTATGGCATTATCCAAATAATTTGCAATAGAATCGTTATTCCAAACTTCTCCGTTTTCCAAAAGCAGAAAATCCTTTGTGTAGTATTTATCAACGTTTTTAGAATTTAATTCAGACCATATTTCGTCAAAAGATTCAATTACTAAATTTTTAATATGTGTTTTGTCGGTTTCATTTGAAACTTGACCGAATGATATAGTTGTAAAAGACATCATCAAAATTATGGAGTTAAGTCTTTTCATTTTTGTTGTTTTTAAATTACTGCTAACTCGTTATTTAACGTAATATAAATTATTTAAAGCATTTTCTTATTTTTACTGCGTGTAGTCCAACAAAAAATAAGATTATGATAATGGAAAATAATAAAATTAACCTCGTGCGGGAAGTCTTTATAAACCTACCTTTGTAAGTGATTCCGTAAATTATAAAAAAGAGATTATTTTCTGCTAATATCTCTCCTAATATCTTTAACAACTTTCTTTAGATATTTCTTTCTTTTCTCCTCTGAAACAAACGGCACAGACCAGAATTGTCTTGTTTTAGTTTTGAACCAGCCAAACACAAAAGAATAAACTCCCATTACCAGCCTTAGTTTTACAGAGTTTACATATAACGTAAGTACGGGCAACGCAGGTGCCCCGTGCGTGAGATATGTTCTTACTTTTTTATCCTTTAAAAAAGGCTTTGGAATACCTAATGATTTTGTAATGGGAATAAATTTGTAGGCAAAGCCAGGGCTCAAAACCTGATCGAAAAAAGATTCAAGCAATGGTGTACATCTAAACCACCAGACCGGTGAAATAATGTATATGCGATTTGATTTAGTAATTAATCCCTTGTATAAATTAGTTTTTTCTTCATCTCCGAATACATTAAATTTTTCCTCATATAGATCTATTACATCAACATTTTCTTTATTAGCAATCAGTGTGTTGTGAATAGTTTTGAAAATACCGTTATGACAAAAACTTTGTTTATCCGGATGTGCTATTATTATTAGATTGTTCATACCTTCCTTTCAAATTTGATAAGATTCTCTGCCATTCCATCAAACACAAAATAATGAAACGGCAAAACAGAATACCAATACATTCTGCCAAGCAAACCTTTAGGGCGGAATGTTGCAGTCTGTTGTAAAAAGCTTTTGCCTGCTCTTTCAACAATATTAAATTCAAGCCATGCTTCTCCTGGGAGTTTCATTTCTGCGTAGAGAAGCAATCGTTTATTTTCTTTATCCGCTGCCAGCACACGCCAAAAGTCGAGGGTATCTCCGGTATGGATTTCATTTTTGTTTGTTCTGCCTCTTCGCAATCCAACACCGCCAGCAAGTTTATCTAAAAATCCACGCAAGTGCCAGAGCCAATCACCGTAATACCATCCGCGCTCACCACCGATTGACCAGATGTTGTTAAGAACTTGTTCAACGTTTGATGTGATTTCTTTTTCTCTTTTATCTGTAAAGCATCCATTAGTTGGAACATTAATATGCTCAAGCAAAGAGTTATCAACATAACTTGATACGAGAGAATCTTTCCAGCTTGATACAACATTGTTCTGTTCAATTTTTTGAAATGCAAGCTGCACGGCTTCTTTATAAGTAATTGGTTTTATTCCGAGCATTCTTTCAAGTTCGTTATCTTTTGCCACAACTTCAATCTTCATACTGTTAACAAGATTTATTGCAAGCATATATGACGTTGAAGTAACAAAGTAGAGCCAGTAAGAAGAGAGACGCGGAGTCATAACAGGCACAGTAAAAATAAATCTTTTAAGTCCACGCACTTCCGCTAATTGTAAAAGCATTTGTTTGTATGATAAAATATCAGGTCCGCCAACATCGTAAGATTTATTAAATGTTTCCGATTTAAATAAAACCCCGGTTAGATATTCTAAAATGTTTCTTATCGCAATCGGCTGATGTTTTGTGTTTAACCATTTGGGTGTAATCATCATTGGAAGTTTTTCAACTAGATCACGAATAATTTCAAATGATGCACTGCCTGATCCAACTATAATTCCCGCTTTAATGGATGTTAAAGAAATACCACTTGCCGCAAGTATTTCCTCAACTCTTTTTCTTGATGCAAGATGCTTTGAAAGTTTTTCTTCGTTAGTAATTCCACCAAGATAAATGATCTGCTTAACAGATGTTTGTTTAACTAGTTTTATAAAATTATTTGCTGAAGTTTCTTCAAGCGAACCAAAATCTTTTACATTCGAACTCATTGAGTGAATGAGATAATAAGCTGCGTCAATATTCTGCAAAAATGAACTTGCTACAGATGAAGTCAAATTATTGGATTCCCGCCTTCGCAAGAATGACAGTGCAGTAGAATCTGAAAGTGGAATGTCTTTCAGGAAATCGACTTCAAACACCGAGACATTTGGATGCTTATAAATTCCATCTGTGGGAAATCTTTTTTTATCACGAACACAGCAAACAACTTCATGTCCCTGTTCAATCAAAACCGGAAGAAGTCTTTTGCCGATATATCCGGTTGCACCGGTTAATAATATTTTCATAAATCCTTAATTATTTATCATTATAACATTTACTGATGATATATAATTCAAAAATTAAAGAAAAACTAAATAATTGATGAATTGAAAAATTTTATAAAAAGTTCTTGATTATTTGCTATCAATATGATATCATTACGATAGCAAATTTAAAAGGAATGTAAAATGGACAAAATAACTGAAAAAAAAGCAAATAAAACAAACGGTTTTATCGCTTTATTTATCTTAATCGCACTTTTCGCTTTGGATGTTTTTCTTCTTGTTTTAATGGTCAATATTGACGATCCAAGCATACTTTGGTTTTTCTTTCCTCTTGCAATAATATCTTTTCTTAGCTTTGGTGGATTTATGATTGTACAGCCAAACGAATCAAAGGTACTAATGTTATTTGGTAAATATACGGGGACTGTTCGTGATTCTGGTTTTTGGTGGGTAAATCCATTCACTGTAAAAAAACATGTATCATTAAGGATAAGAAACTTTAACAGCGATAAAATCAAAGTAAATGATTTACATGGAAACCCGATTGAGATTGCTGCTGTAATTGTTTGGCGTGTTGTTGATTCTGCACGTGCAATTTTTGATGTTCAGAATTATGAACAATTCGTAGCCATTCAAGCAGAAACAGCAATTCGTACTCTTGCTTCAGAATATCCTTACGATACGAATGAAGGAGAAAAAGAATCATTAAGAAGCAGTCCAACTGAAGTTGCGGAAAATCTTCAGAAAGAACTTCAGACAAGACTTGAAGTTGCGGGAGTTACAATTGTTGAAGCAAGAATCACACATCTTGCCTATGCACAGGAAATTGCTCAGGCGATGTTACGCAGACAGCAAGCTCAGGCAATTGTCGCGGCAAGATTTAAAATTGTTGAAGGAGCTGTGGGAATGGTTCAGCAGGCACTGCAGGATCTAAGCGATAAGAATATTGTTAATCTTGATGAAGAAAGAAAAGCACAGATGGTAAATAACCTGATGGTTGCTTTAGTCGCAGATCACGAAGCGATTCCTGTTATTAATACGGGAACTATTTTTCAATAAAATAAAATAACAAGAGATTGTACTAAATATGTTGAATTGTCATTCGCACGAAAGTGGGAACCCATTGTATAATTGATTTTGGATTCTCGTTTTCACGGGAATGACAGTTAGTTAAGGTTATTAAAATAAATATGCAAATAAAATGAATGCACTATCAAAATATATTGGCGAAGATCTGATACTCAGTCAACCTTCTTTCTTTAAACGTGAATATGAGTTCAGATCTTCGAATGAATTGCTGGCGAGGATGTACTTTCCATCATTCTTTAGCTTAACTGCAGTTGTAGAGGGCTTTGAAGAAAAATATGAAATTATAAGACCAAGTATTTGGAAAACTGATTTAGCTATTCGAAAGTTTGGTTATGATATGTCGTTTGCATCATTAACAACAAACTTTTTTAGATCTAAGGGATTGATCGACTTACAAAATGGAAAAAAATTGAATCTTAAATTTGGCGTATTTAAAAAATCCTGCCAGGTTTTTTCAGAAATGGATGAATTGCTAATAACATTCCAGAATAAGTTTTCGATTAAAGAAAAAAATGTATTAATAATTGAAAAATCATCTCCATTAATTGATGAAAATCCCTGGGTTGTGATGTTAGTTTGGTATCAGGTAATTCAGAGGAATAGAAGACAAAATTAGCACCGATATATGTGAAAGAATTAAGAATGTCTGAAAAGAAAAAATTTCTATTAAGAATTGATAGTAATGTTTATGCCGCTCTGGAAAAATGGGCGGCTGATGATTTGCGCAGTATAAATGCTCAGATTGAATTTTTACTTACCGATGCAATAAAAAAATCAGGAAGAATTATCTCTAAAAATCCAATACCGCCAAATGATAATTCAGAATCGGATACTGAAAATCCGAGTAGTTAAATATTTAATTCAAATCATACCCCCCCCCAAAAATCTTAAAATCAGCAAGTTTTAGAAGATAATTTTACAATTATGGTCTTTTTCGATGCAAATTGATTTCTTAAGTTTACATTCACGATTTTATTATGGAGATAAAATGAAACACAAAATATTATTTTTAATATTCGCAGCATTCACTTTACTTGCTGCATGTTCTACTCTGAAGTTAGAACCGGCACAATTTGCCTGGCCTTTAGAAACTGTTCTAAGTGTAGATAAAGACGGATTTGTTAAAGAGGACAGATACGCTTTAAACTTTAATACAAAGGCGCTGTTTTTTGAAGAGATTCAGGACTCATTATCCTATTCAGGAAAAACTATTCGTTTAATCAGAAATAACGAAGGTTATTATTTTATGACTGCAGCGGATTTTAAGAATGTTTATGTTTTTTCAATTGACAAAAATGCTTTTAGTCTTAAAACAAAAATTTTGATAAGCGAAACAACAGGATTATCGAATCCAGCTTTCAATCAGCGAAGCCCTTATATTGAACTGCTGAGTGATGGAAAAGCTTTTAAACTTACTTCTGAGGGAATTGAGGAAGGTGCAAAATGAAAAGATCAATAATTAATAAAATATTACTTTTTGTTATTCTATTAACAACTACAACTTTGTTTGCGCAGTCAGATTATGAAATGGTGCAGAGTTTTAAAGAAAGATATCAAAAGATTGCTGAAGGAATTAAAGCCGCAGCAAGCCTGGAAGATATTGATAATTTATCGGCAGAAATAGAAAATCTTAAAAGAGATTTTTCCGCAAAAAGAGTTATTCTGGATCAAAGCCTCTATCCTGAAAATTTTAATTCCTCGTTTGAAAATCTAAACTCATCGCTAGAATTAAGGAAAGAAGATTTTACATCAATAACCGTTTTAAAGACCGAAGTTACAGCTTTAAAATCCGAAGTGGATCTTTTAAACAAAAGAAATACCGAACTGATAAACCAGATTACTATTCTTGAATCACAGCGTAGAAAAGATGCAGCATCAATAGAAGAGTTACAAAAGCTTGTATCGGATTTAAGAGCGACTCTTATAAAAAGAGATCAGCTTATTTATAGTATTGTAGATAGCTTAACGCCAAAATTAGCCGGTGATATTTCTTCTATGAGTCAGCAGGATAAAGAACAGGTTTACTCGCAGGTAGAAAAAAATAATTTGCTGGTCTCAGTAAAAAGATCTTTACGTGATAACAGTAGATTTCTTGAAGTAACTTCGCTAAAAGCAGCTGATCTTGATAAAGTAAAACAGCAAGAACAAAACTTTGTTACAATGTGGCGCAAGATTGGTCCTAAGCTTGTGGATGTTTATGCAAACAAAAAAGATAAATCAGCAGAATTAAAAGAAATTGATAATCTGTTTACTGTTTGGGCAAACAGAATTAATAAAGAGGCATGGGAATCAATAAATGAAGAGTTTTCTTTAAATAACATTAACCTGCAGAATTTTAACAACGGAAAAGAATTTGTTGATGTTGTTACTCAATATGTTTCAGACGAAATAAAAAATTATGGAACTAAAAACAAAACCGAATCTGAAAAAACATACTCCATTTTTACAGATAGTGTTTGGTTCAAAGCTATATCAAACGAATGGATGCCATATTTGCTGGATAACAAATTACTTGCAGTTGAACAAAAAAATACTGTAGAAAAGAAACTTTCTGAATGGAAGTCGGTTGTATCACCACAAGACTTAACATGGCTTTATGCAGTGGTTGGATTAGCAATAATATTTATTATTGCACTAATATTTATACTTAAGAAGAAAAAGTCTCCTACAGACACAGCTTCCGCACAGAGTTAAATTGTAAATTAATTTATTAAAAAGCCCCGATGTTTGTCGGGGCTTTTTTGTATCTAATAATAAAAATCATTGTTCTAAGAGTAAGCTTTTATTCATCAGTTCATTGGCTAAGTTTAAATAAGCCACTGAACCGCTGGATTTAACATCAAACAACATTGTTGGTTTTCCGTAAAATTCAGCCTCAGTTATTGTAGTGCTTTTGGGAATGACTGTCTGAAGCATATCGCTGCCAAAATTTTCAAACAGTGCCTTTTTTGTTAAACCCCATGCTTTTGTGTTAGGTTCAAACATGGTAAGCAAAATTCCTTCAACAAATAATTTTGAGTTTAGATTTTCTTTAACCCATAAAATATGATTGTACATTTTCTTAAGTGCGGATATAGAAAATTGTCCGGCACGAATTGGAACCAAAACAGAATCCGCAGCAGTTAATGCAACAGTGGTTAATCCCTTTAAATACGGCGGACAATCGATAATAATATAATCATATTGTTCAAGTTCATATTGATTAAGAATATTTTCAAACAAATAAATATTTCTTGTTAGTCTGTTTATTCGCTCTTCAATTTCTCCGGAGTTGATGCTGCAGGGAATAAAATCCAGTGTTGGTAATTCCGTTTTATGAATTACAGAATCTATATGTTTAACAAAACTTACTACCTGAAAAATATCTCCGCGTAAAAGTTCATTTTCAAAACCAAGAGAGACAGAGCAAGCGCAGGAGGGATCAAAATCAATAAGAAGAGTTTTCTTCTCGGCAATAGCAAATGCAGCAGCAAGATTTACTGCGGTGGTTGTTTTTCCAACTCCGCCTTTAGGAACTGCAATTGCAATTTTTTTGCCCACAAATGCCTTTAATATGATGAGAAAACGATTTAATTAGTATGCGGCTGTGAATCTATAAATTTGTTCTTGCTTTAACAATATGGGTTTGATTTAATAATGTGTGATCACTATCAAAAAATCAAAACTGAAAACGAAAGTGAATTTATATTATAAGTTTATTGTTATATGTTTATACAAGTGATAAAGAATTAGCAAATTTTTAAACCGTAAATAATTCTTTAATGTTTTTCAGGAGGCAAAATGAAAGTTGGAATATTAGGTTCTGGCATAGTGGGGCAAACACTTGGTTCTGGATTTTTAAAATATGGACATCAAGTTAAGATAGGGACTGGCAATCCAAACAAATTAAATGATTGGCTTGATAAAGCAGGCACCAATGCTTCTGCTGGTTCTTTTGCTGATGCAGCAAGTTTTGGTGAAATAATTGTGCTTGCCATTAAAGGAACAGCAGCTCTTAATGTTTTAGAAAAAGCAGGAAGTGAAAACCTTAAAGACAAAACAGTAATTGATACAACAAATCCAATTGCAGACGCCGCACCTGTAAACGGTGTACTGCAGTATTTCACAAATCAAAATTCATCTTTGATGGAAGAGATACAGAGCCAATATCCACAAGTTAACTTTGTTAAAGCATTTAGCTGTGTCGGAAATGCTCTTATGGTAAATCCTGATTTTGGCGGACAAAAACCAACCATGTTTATTGCCGGCAATCGTGATGATTCTAAAAACGTAGTTAAAAAAATTCTTGATAGTTTTGGTTGGGAGGTTGAAGACATGGGTAAAGCGGAATCTGCACGCGCAATTGAGCCGCTTTGTATTTTATGGTGCATACCGGGATTTTTAGAAAACAGATGGACGCATTCTTTTAAGTTATTAAAGTAGAAAATATAAATTACTCTGTGTTACTCTGTAAGAACCCCCGCGGCTCTCCGTGTAAAGAGTTTTATAAATATTTCAGAGAGCATCACAGAGAATCCGCCGCGGCGGTACGGAGAACCACAGAGATTTAATGAGAAAGCAAATGAAAAAAATATTAAAAACAACATTTACCCTATTCCTTTTAACTCTTACAATAATAGGTTGTAATGAAAGTAAATCACAGGCAAACATAGAAATGAAAAATATTATGAATGAGAATAACCCAAATTTAGAAACAGCAACATTCGGCTCAGGATGTTTCTGGTGTACAGAAGCAATTTTTGAAAGAGTAAATGGAGTTAGCACTGTCGTATCAGGTTACTCGGGGGGAGAAGTTGAAAATCCAACTTACAAAGAAGTTTGTGACGGAACTACGGGACATGCAGAATGCACACAAATAACTTTTGATCCTGCAATAGTTAGTTATGATGAGTTATTGGAGATATTCTGGAAAACACATGATCCAACAACTTTAAACAAACAGGGGAATGATATTGGCACACAGTATCGATCTGTAATTTTTTATCACAATGATGAACAAAAACAAAAAGCAGAATATTATAAGAGCAAACTAACCAGTGAAAAAATTTGGGATAAACCGATTATTACAGAAATAACAAAGCTTGAAAAATTTTATCCTGCAGAAGATTATCATCAGGAGTATTATGAAAATAATCCGAACCAGGGATACTGCGCTTATGTCATTACTCCTAAAGTAGAAAAGTTTGAAAAGATATTTAAGGATAAGTTGAAGAAGTAGAATTAAACTTACTAGAGAATATCTCTAAGATCGAAATTAATGTGTCATTCTCGTGAAAACGGGAATCTAAGTTCAATAGAGCGAAATGGATTCCCACTTTCGTGGGAATGACAAAACGGTATTTATAACTATTGAGACAACCCATTATCGATTTACAAACACCAAATCCTGCTAACTTTTAATAAGTCCATTAATCGTACAACTATCACAATTGCCGCAGGTCTGCTCACCAGGGAAACCAAAATAATCGGAAACAAAAACTCTGCGGCATTTTTCGCCGCGAAAATAATTTACAACTGAGAAGAGTTTTTTATTATCATTTAAAAGTTTTTCTTTTAAATGATTTTCATCCTGCAGAATATCAGGCAGCTCAGTTACAACTTGCAGATTTTGTTTATCAACATCGCCTTCTGTAACTCCATATCGATCTAACATTGCAAGAGCAGTTTCAACTCTAAAATCATTTTTGTTTTTAAAACTAATTTGTTCGCGGATATAATCAACTCCGCTGGAATTAATTAATCCGGTTTCTCTTTTTAAAATGTCATATAGTGCAGAATAAAAATTTGCATCCGGGTTAGACCATTTGATAAACTCCATTTGTGTGTAAAGATCTTCCTGATTATAAAGCAATAAGCATAACGAATCATTTCCATCTCTGCCAGCTCTTCCAATTTCCTGGTAATATGATTCGATAGATGAAGGTAATTCTGCGTGAATAACAAATCTTATATCAGATTTATCTATACCCATTCCAAATGCGTTTGTTGCAAGAATTAGTTTTTGTTTACCACTAAGAAAATCCCGATGCATACTTTTTCTTTGTCTGTCCTCCAGCTTACCATGATAAACTCCGTGCTTAAATCCTTTATCATCTAAAATTTCAGAAAATCTTTGCAAGGTTTTTATTAAAGCAAAATAAATTATTCCGCATCCTTCATACTTTTCTAGAGTTGAAATTATTTCTTTAAGTTTTTCTTTATCGTCAAAAACATCAACAGCTTCTAATCTAAGGTTCGGTCGTTCAATTCCCTGATGGAAGAGTTTAATATCGTCTTTATTGATGTGAAGCTTTTTAATGATGTCTTCCTGAACATCGTGCGTTGCTGTAGCTGTTAAAGCAATTGTTAATGGATTATTCATTAATTCTCTGAATTCACCAATGCGTGAATAATCGGGACGAAAGTCATGTCCCCATTCCGAAATACAATGAGCTTCATCAACCGCAAGTAAATCTATTTTAACTTTTTTTATCTGTTCGATGAAATCCGGTTTGCGAAATCTCTCCGGTGTTACATAAAGTAATTTAATTTTACCGTCCACAAACTGCTCAAGTCTTTTTTCTCTTTCCTGTTTGGATAAAGTTGAATTGATAAATGCGGCTGGAATATTTTTCTTTCGCAGTACATCAACCTGATCCTGCATAAGTGCAATTAATGGGCTTATTACAATTGTGCTGTTATCAAAGTATAAAGCAGGAATTTGATAACATAAAGACTTACCGCTTCCCGTTGGCATAAGAACAAGAGAATGTTTTTTCTCTTCAACAATTCTTTTTATGATTTCTTCCTGCTTACCCCGGAATGCATCATAACCAAAATATTGTTTTAATATTTGTAGTGGATTAGTATTCAATTGAGTTTAGTGTAAATGTAAAATGTATTTTTCAATTATAAATTAATTAGTAGCTTAACGCCAGTAAAATTACTGAAAGAATAGGACTATAAAATGAAAAAATCATTTTCACTTTTGATATTAATAATTTTAGCAGCATTTGCCTGTACTCAAAAACCAGTCGCTGATCCAAATTATGTTAAAGAGATTAACGAGTGGGATGCAAAAAGAGTTACAAGATTAAAAGCTGATGACGGCTGGCTTAATCTTGTTGGAAGATTCTGGCTAAAGCAGGGGGAAAGTACTTTTGGAACATCAAAGGATAATGATATAGTTGTTGAGTCATCAAAACTACCTGCACACATTGGTTCGTTCTTTTTTGCGGATACTGTTGTAACATTTAAAGCAAAAGAGGGCGTTGAGGTTTTGCTGGATGGTAAACCTGTTAACGAAATTGTTTTGGTTGATGATCAGAAAAAAGATATAACGGTTTTACAGATTGGTTCTATAAAGTTTAATTTGATAATAAGAGATACACTTTACGGCATACGTTTCCGTGATCTTAATTCTGATCTTGTAAAAAACTTTAAGGGAGTAGAAAGATTTCCGATTGATGAAAGCTGGAAGATAACAGCAAAGTTTGAAGCTTATAATCCTGTTAAAGAAATTGATGTACCAAATGTACTTGGACAGATAAGCAAAGAAAAATGTCCCGGAGCAGTTGTTTTTAAACGTGATGGCAAAATGCACAGAATAGATGCAGTTGATGAAGGCGGCGACAGGTTGTTTCTTATAATTGCAGATCAAACCAGCGGTGAAGAAACTTACGGCGGAGGAAGATTTATGTATGTTAACAAACCGGATTCAACAGGAACAATACTTTTAGATTTTAATAAAGCCTATAACCCGCCGTGTGTGTTTACAAAATATGCAACCTGTCCTTTGCCTCCATTACAAAATTATCTTAAGCTAAAAATAGAAGCTGGTGAAAAAGTTTATGCGGAAGGGCATTGAGAGTTCTTGGCTACAATGAAGTTTGATATCAATAGTCAATTTTATTAAACAATATGTCAATTGATGATACGATAAAATTATTAAAGTTTACTGATTTGTCCTTAAAGCAAGGACTGGATTAATCTTACCTTACTCGGAATACTTTTTTACACATTTACACAGGGCACTCAATTTATCGGACTCTCACTTCTTCCGGCAGTAACGGTTAGTTTATGGTTAAACTTCACTCCACTTATTGTTGTGGTACTGGCAATTTTTTTAATAAAAGAAATCCCAACAGTGCTGCAGATATTTGGTGTAGCTTTATTCATAACTGGAATTCTAACTTACTTTTACCCGGTAAACTTAAGCAGTAGTCAATCAACGGGATTGATAGTAATGACGATTGGTGTATTTGCAAACGCTGCCTCCGCTGTACTTGGCAGAAGTGTAAACAAAAAATCTCATTTAACTCCTATTGTAATAACCGTTATTAGTATGGGCATCGGCTCCATTATACTTTTATCGGTTGGAATAACTCTTCAAGGATTTCCAACTATTAATCTTGAAAACATTTTTTATCTTCTCTGGCTTGCAATTATAAACACTGCCCTGGCATTTACTATCTGGAATTATACTCTTAGAACTTTAACTGCTATGGAATCCAGCATAATAAACGGTACAATGTTAATTCAAATTGCTGTACTCGCGTGGATTTTTCTTGGGGAAGATATTTCGTTCAAAGAAATCATCGGAATGCTCATTGCTTCATCAGGTGCGGTTTTGGTACAGCTTAAATTTAAGAGATGATTTTTTTTTTGCATTTGAAAAGTATATTGCAACATTTCTTAAAGTTATTGATGGGCTTATCAAAAAATCTGATTATGGTTTCTCTTAAAAAGCAATGGCTAAATAATACTTAGAAAAACAAAATGGATCTAATAAAAAGAATAGTTAAGAAGTACTTCTCAAAAAAAATTATTAATATTTTTAGAAACGATCTCAATATTTTTACAGTAAAAAGCACGAGAAAACTTTTCAACAATTCCAATGCACTTCCTGGTTTTCTAGAAAAAAGCGACCTGGAAGTATTACAAAAAAAATACCCCTTCCCACCTGAATATGGTTACGATAAAAATAGTCTGGAAGCCCGAGGAATTAAAAGAGCTAAAGAAATTTTTAAGCTTCAGGGGGCAAAGAAAAGTTATTCCTTTTTAGAAATAGGATGCTGGGATGGAATGGTGAGCTGTATCTTATGCAGGAATGGTAAAGATGTAACTGCTATAGATAAATTGAGTGAGGGTCTCGATGAAAGAGCAATTAATGAGGGCGTTAAATTTCACCAAATGGATGCTGAAAATTTATTATTCGAAGACGAAAGTTTTGATTTTGTATTTTCTTATGATTCATTTGAACATTTTAGCAGCCCAGAAAAAGTACTAACAGAAGCAATCCGCGTCGTTAAAAAAGGAGGATACATTTTCCTATCATTCGGTCCATTATATTATTCTCCTCTTGGTGAACATGCATATCGATCAATTACTGTTCCGTATTGCCAGATACTTTTTCCCAAAGATATGC
>Ga0351859_1007_pt1 | contig 50694 bp, 44 predicted proteins | sample BONcelFGM3001D11_FD_206789 | JGI IMG/M metagenome (GOLD analysis project Ga0351859, IMG submission 206789) | Enriched cells from coal bed in the Powder River Basin, Montana, United States - BONCAT cells FGM rep2 HSBNCT.FGM.300.1.D11 ... | reverse complement strand
ATAGCAGTGATAGAAATCTCCATGATTTCAGAAGATTCGATATTTTCCGGATTGACCACAATATCATAAAGAGCTTTCGAGGCTTCCTCGAGAGCAGCAGCCATATCTTTACCTTTGGCTTCAAATCCAATATCTGCCGGATGTTCTAACATTTTATAAGAATTTACCATAAATTGAATAATAATTAAAAAATGACCAATAAACAAGGTAAAATCTCTTCAAATCTTTATGATTTAGCTCATCAATGCTCTTTTTTAAATAGTCTTTGTCATACATCTGATTTTGTTCAATGATCTGCAGTTATTATTATTTTTCAGATGAATTTCAGGAAATAAAATATTCCATTGAATTTTTTTCAAAATACGCTATATTACAACTCAACAATTAATAAAACTGAGGCTCTTATGAAAATATTGGTAGCTAATGTCGGCTCAACAAGTTACAAATGCAGATTGATAGAAATGGATTCCGAAACTGATCTCGCTAAAGGGGGTGTTGAAAAGGTTGGAAGCGAGAATGCGATTATTTCTTATTCCAAAGGAAAAACTGAAATAATTAAGGATTCGGTTAAACCTGTTATGTCTCATAAGGAGGCCGTCCAGTCAATTATGAATTATTTGACAGATGAGAAAACCGGCGTAATAAAAAATATTAATGAAATTGATGGCGTGGGATTTAAAACGATACAGGCGGGAGAAAAAAACGGTTCAGTTTTATTAACCAAAGATGTTACCGATGCAATGGAGTCGTATTCCGCTTTAGCTCCTGCTCATAATCCGCCATACCTTAAGTGCATATATTACTTCAAAGAAATAATGCCGGATACTCCTCTGGTTGGTGTATTTGAGCCGGGTTTTCATACTGAGATTCCGGAATATGCCAGGATATTTGGCGTTCCGTATGAGTGGTATGAAAAATATCAGGTAAAAAAATATGGATATCATGGGGCGTCATTTAGATATGTGACCGGAGAGGTTTCAAAAATACTTAATTCAGATATCAGGAGCATAAAGATGATTATCTGCCATCTCGGAGGAAGTTCTTCTATTTGTGCTTTTAAGGATGGAAAATCAATTGACGTATCAATGTCGTTTACTCCGCAGTCCGGATTGCTTCAATCAGCAAGATTAGGAGATATTGATCCATTTGTGTTTCCATATATCATGGAGAAAAAAGGAATCACACTTGACGAAGCTCTGAAAGAAGCGAGCTCCAATGGAGGTCTTTACGGTATTTCCGGAGCCGGGAAAGATATGAGGGAGATATGGGATGCCGCTGATAATGGGAACTCACGCGCAAAATTGGCTATAGATAAATTCGTTTATGATATTGTCCGATATATCGGTTCGTATTACGTTTTACTCGGCGGGCTTGATGTTCTGGCTTTTTCGGGTGGAATCGGTTTAAACGATACACGACTGAGAAAGATGGTTATTGATAATGTGAAATTTCTCGGTATTAATATAGATGATATCAAAAACGGTGAAAGAAGCGAAGGAATTAAAACTAAACCTGATTCGAAAATTAAAGTAATTGCTTTGAACACCAACGAAGAGATTGTCGTTGCCAGAGAAACTGTAAAAGTTGTTGGAGGTTAGGCAGATAGTTTTTGATTTCATACCTTGCTTTGCGGAGGAGTGATATGGATTTTAAGAGAATTTTATCTTTAGTGAGTAAAGAAAAATATATTAACAACCTCGGTTTTTCACTGGAAAAATTGTGATTTATTTTGTATATTTTATTTTATGTCATAATTGATATAAAAAGAAATTTTAGATATCATAAATTTGGTAATAAATAACGGGAAAGAGACAGTTGAATTATAGTGAGAGTCAGATTACAGAAGTTATCAGAAAAGTATTATCGGAATATAGAGCAAATCCTTTGTTGTCCGGTTCAAACCCATCATTAGTTAGAAACGGATTGTTTAATGATGTGGATGAGGCAGTGCAAGCTGCTAAATCAGCGCAGAAAATATGGTTGACAACACCAAGAAAGACAAAAGATAAAATTATATCAGAACTTAGGGAAGCCATGCATGCCTACGCTGATGAGTTTTCAAAGCGGGCAGTAGCCGAAACAGGAATGGGACGAGTTGCAGATAAAATTGCAAAACATCATAATGCAGCAGAATTCACCCCCGGAATCGAGGATTTGGAAATTCGTTCTTTTGCAGGTGATAAGGGATTGGTTTATGAGGATTATGCTCCTTACGGGGTGATAGCAGCTATTACACCATCAACACATCCTGTGCCGGTGTTATTTAACAGCCTTGTGATAATTATTTCTGCCGGAAATTCAGTTGTGTTTAATGTTCATCCTGCGGCAAAAAAACTTTCAGCATATGCAATCGAAATTTTTAACGATGTGATTGTTAGAAACGGTGGACCGGTAAATCTGGCAACCATGATAATAGAACCCACAATGGATTCTGCAGCCAAGCTATTCAGTCATCCTGATGTGAATCTGATTGCTGCCACCGGCGGTCCTATGCTTGTTAAGGCTGCTTTCGATTCCGGTAAAAAGGTTATAGCTGCCGGACCCGGCAATCCGCCGGTTCTGGTTGATGAAACTGCAGACCTGAGGAATGCAGCAAAATCTATAATAACGGGTTCTTCTTTTGATAATAATATTTTGTGTATCGCAGAAAAAGAGGTGTTCGTAGTTGATTCTGTTTTTGATGAATTCATGAACGAGATGAGATTAGCGGGAGCGGTAAAATTGGAACTACCGCAGATAAAAATGCTCGCGGATATGGTTTTTAAAACAAATTCGAAAAATCAAATTGTTGTATCAAGGGATTTTGTAGGAAAGAATGCAGCCGTTCTTGCCCGCGCAGTCAATTTGGAACTAACTGATGATGTAAGGATTTTGTTTGGCGAATGTCCTTACGAATGTCCTTTCGTTCAGGAAGAGCAGATGATGCCTTATCTACCGGTTGTAAGAGTCAGTTCATTCGAAGAAGGTTTACAGCTTGCAGTAAAAGCTGAACATGGATATAAGCATACTGCTATGATTCATTCGAATAATTTAAATAATATAACCAGATTTGCCAAGGCAGTTGATACAAGTATTGTCGTGGTAAATGGCTCATCCCTGGATGGAAACGGCGGAAATGCCGGTGAAGGATATTTTTCACATACCATTGCCAGTCCGACAGGCGAGGGAATTTGTACTCCAAGAAATTTTGCGCGTGTTAGAAGATTAGCAATCAGTAAAGCTTTACAGATAAAATAAAATTTGAATAAGAAAATAATTTATAAGTAGTCCAAAACAAGGAGATATAGAATTGCAACAAAATTTAATTTCGTTAAAAAATGATATAATTGTAGCCGGAAAAAGAACATATGATAGGGGATATGTCGCATCTAATGACGGCAATATTTCTGCTAGAATTGATAATGATAGAGTGCTGATTACTCCAACAGGAGTAAGTAAAGGATACATGAAAGTAGAAGATTTAGTCGTAGTTGATTTTAATGGAAAAGTTATTTCCGGAACCAAAAAACCATCTTCAGAGGTTTTTATGCATATCCAGGTTTATAAGGATAGACCTGATATAAATAGCGTCTGCCATGCCCACCCGCCTTATGCAACAGGATTTGCCGTAGCCGGTATTCCTCTCGATAAATGTATCCTGCCGGAGGTTATAGTTGCGCTTGGTTCGGTTCCCCTTATCGAATATGGAACACCGGGAACAGAAGAATTTTACAAACCGGTTGTTAAGCTTCTCAAGGATTATGACGCATTTTTATTGGCTAACCATGGCGCGCTTACAATCGGGAAAGATGTTTTAAACGCCTATCACAAAATGGAAACAATTGAGCATTTTGCTCACATTGCTTTTGTTGCGCAACAGATTGGTTATGTAAACACATTAAATCCTGAACAGGTTAAAAAACTGATTGATCTGAGAGAGAAGTTTGGAATCAGAACCCAGATAGGATGTGTATCCTGCGAAACTGATTCAGCTTGTTCTACCTCAGTTCAGCAGCCTATGCAGCAAAGCGCTGACGAGGCTTTAATTCAGAAGATCACCGCCGAAGTAATAAGACAGCTTCGCAGGTAGGACGTGATAAAAACAGTTTTATCTTTTTTAAGAGTTTCCCGTTTTGTGGAAACTCTTTTTTTTTGCAGAAATGAGATTTTTGATCCGGAAATTATAATATTGAAAATATAATCATATAAAACAGGAAGAAAGTAGGATGAATAGAAGTCTATCATTAGCACAGCGAAAAGAATGGCGAAAAATGCATGAATCAAAGAAACAGGCATTGCTCGATTTCAATGAAGCCAAATTAGGATTATTCATTCATTGGGGCGCATATTCAAATCCAGCCGGTATTTGGAAAGGGAAAAAAATACCGGGGCTGGGAGAATGGATTATGTTTAACGCTGAAATAACGAGAAAAGAATATAAAGCATTATGCAGAGATTTCAATCCGGTTGATTTCGATGCGGAAAAATGGGTTCTCTTTGCTAAAAAGGCGGGCATGAAATATGTTGTAGCAATGCCTAAACACCATGATGGTTTTGCGATGTATGATTCCAAAGTAACCGGTTATAATGTTGTAGATATGACTTCGTTTGGACGTGATCCGATGAAGGAAATATATGAATCATGTCAAAAGCATAATATCAGATTTGCTATTTACTATTCACACGCAACAGACTGGATGGATGGTGGCGACGCCGGAGTTTCAGATTACATGAAAAAAAATCCGAAGAGAAAACGGACGTGGCCCGCAAATACATGGGATCCTTCTCCGGTTGATTATAAAAAATATCTTGAAAAAAAAGCAAAACCACAGATCAAGGAATTGCTGAAGAATTTTCCTGATATGCAGGAAATATGGTTTGATGTCCCGCAATGGATGACCCGTGAGCAGAGTTTTGATTTTTATAAATTGGTTTATGATATACAGCCAAATTGTTTAGTAAGCAGCCGGATCGGAAATAATTTTGGCGATTTTTGGACTCCCGGTGATAATAAGATTCCTTCCGGAAACACATCAAAAGGGCTTTACTGGGAGACACCCGGAACCTTGAACAATACGTGGGGTTTCAAGAGTTATGATACGGATTGGAAATCTGAGATTGAGTTAATTTACTGGATCACCGAAATCACAAGTAAGGGAGGCAACTATCTTTTGAATGTGGGTCCTACCGCCGCAGGAATATTCCCTGAAGAAAGTATTATGCAATTGAAAGCGATAGGCGGCTGGATGAAAATTAACGGCGAAGCCGTTTATGGTACCGGTAAGTGGTTGGTCAACCATGAAGGTCCGACACGATTAAATATAAAAGGGACACGGAATAGGGAGACCAAGGGCTTTGATGCAAAATTTACTTCCAGTGATTTCTGGTTCTCTGCGAAAAATAACGCAATATATATTACATCCCTTAAATGGCCCGAAAAAGATCAGGTGTTGATAAAATCTCTTAAACGCTTATCCATGGTTGAAAAGAATAAAGTTACATCGGTAAAAATGTTAGGATGCAGTAAAAAGTTACAATGGGAGATGTGCAAGGATGGTTTGTTTGTTTCGCTGCCTTCTACTAAGCCAAATCCGTTTGGTTATGTATTAAAAATTGTATTCTGATAACGAAAATTATTGTGTTTTTTTTTGTTTTTCCCATTTGCGTAAAAGTGCATGTGATATAACTAATAATTTATCCCAAATTATATGCAATAGAGATTCTCCAAGATGGCTTCGATACGATTTAATGCAATTAATTATGCTTCGGCTAAGGCTCAGCACGAGTAGCATTAAATCACTCAGCCATCGATTTTTTTAGTTTTTCATAAAAATATAAAACTACATCATTTACTTTTTTTTGCATAATTTGGGTTTAAAGTTTACAAGAAATATTTTAATTGCAAATTAGGAAACAAATCTTTACATTATGATTAGTTATGAAAATATTATTATCAGGTGGTACAGGATTTATCGGAAGAGAGCTTTTAAGACAGCTTCTGAAAGAAAGGCACTATGTTATTGTTTTGTCAAGAAAAGCTCACGTTACATTTGGAATTGAGAATTTTTTTGTTGAAACCGTTTGGTGGGATGGGAAAAAAATCGATCATACTAAAGTTGATCTGGAATCTTTGGATGCTATTATCAATTTAAGCGGTGAATCGATTGCCGGCAAACGGTGGTCAAAGAAACAGAAGCAAAACATTATTGATAGCAGAATAGAATCCACAAGAGCGATAATTGAGTTAACTGAAAAATTGACAAACAAACCTAAGTTTTTAATTAATGCCTCCGCGGTTGGTTATTACGGAGATGTATCAGATAAAAAGATTGATGAAACTAACCCGAAAGGTACTGGATTTCTTTCGGATGTTTGTGAAAAATGGGAAAATGAAGCCAAAAAAAATGTTGATCTCGGTGTCGAACTGACGATTATAAGAATAGGCGTTGTTCTTGGAGAGCGGGGAGGCGCATTGAAAAAAATGATTCCTTTGTTCCGGGCTAATCTTGGCGCTGTGCTTGGTTCCGGAAATCAAGGTTTTTCATGGATACACCTTGATGATTTGGTGAGGGCAATTATTTTTATTCTGAACAAAAAGATTTCGGGAGTTGTTAATTTAACTTCTCCTAACCCTGTAGATAATAGGGAATTTTCAAATGTTCTTGCCAAAACTCTTGGAAAAAAATGCATGTTCTCAGTGCCGTCAATAGCGATGAAAATCCTGCTTGGTGAAATGTCCCAAACTTTACTTGAAGGGCAGAAGGTGATTCCTCAAATTTTGCTCAACAATTCATTTCAGTTCAGATTTGGTGAAATTGAAACGGCTCTTAAATCTATAATTACAAATAATAAACCGGAATAAAGAAATCGTTATTCCGGTTAATACAGAATAATTATTTTATGCTAAAAATTCATTTTGGAATTTGTTTAGCTGGTCTTTATTTAATTCACGGGATACCCCGACTAATATTTCTCCGCCGTCATACAGTGATGCTGTTGCGGGAGTTGAGTTGTTGATGCCTAAGAAATCCTTTAATCTTGTAATCTCGTTTTTGAGCCACTCCTCAGCCTCTTCGGCTATCCTTGTAGTTTTTATCTCTTCGGCTAATTTATTAGGAGTAACGATACATATCCAATTATTATTGGAGGAATTAAAAGAGGAATCTATATCTTTCTCAATAGATTCATTGAATTTTACAATTGCTCCGCTGACAGGTGAATTAAAATTAAACTCGCCGGCTTCGGTCTTTACTGAAAATAATGTTTTTCCTCGTTTGACTTCGCCCTGTGTGGATGGAGTAATTGATTTTATTTCTCCGAGAAAATTACGTGCAAAATCATCCATGCCGATCAGAAGATTTCCCGAGTCTGAGATGGTGAAAGCCGTATGTCCGGGAGAATGAAAATGATTTTTTGGAATAATCAGATTGTGAAAATTGAATGAACGGATGTTTTTGATCAGACTATTTTCTGAATCAAGAATTGTTTTATTTGTTTTTATTTTTTGATAGAATAAATCGATTGCCAAAAATACAACGATTATCATTAGAACTAATACGAGTGTCATGGATTTTCCTATATTTATTTTTTACTTTTGTTTTCGTTACTGTATAATAAATATACAAAAATCGTGCCATAAAACAGGTATTATTGTAATATAATTCAACACTTGGTATAGCTATGTAAATATAATACATACAAGAATTATAGTTAGTATTAATTTTATTTAAAATGATTTTGAGTATAGTTAAACTGTATAATAATTCTACAATAATACTTGAGAGATGTTAAATAGTGAATTAACAAGGATAAACAATGTCGTTTAATGTGATGAATAATACAACAGAGACTGTATAATAATACAACAAAATGGTGTTATAATGAAATCCAAAATATTATTTTTGCTGATAATGCTCTTCCCGATTTTTTCTTTTGCTCAGATAGAATGGATGAATCCTGGGATACTATCTAAAAATATCGAAAAACCGCGTTCGAGTTTCTTAACTTACCACTCCATAGAGGCTGCCCTAAATGCTGATCCCCTCAATTCCAATAATGTAAAACTGCTTAACGGGGAGTGGTATTTTCAGATTAGTAAAAATCCATCCGAAAGGTCAATGAATTTTTTTGAACCTGCCTATAAATGTCAGAATTGGGATAGAATTCCAGTGCCATCCAACTGGGAAATGCTTGGGTATGATTATCCAATTTATGTAAACATTCCTTATGAGTTCAGTAAGAATCCCGTTCCGCCAATTGTTCCTATGGATTATAATCCTGTTGGTTCATATAAAACAAATTTCATGATTCCTGAATTATGGACCGGGGGAAGGGTATTCATCCATTTTCGTGATGTGAAATCATACATGAATTTTTGGATTAATGGAAAGTTTGTTGGTATGAATAAAGGATCGAAAATGCCCGCTGAATTCGATATAACGGATAAAATCAAACCGGGACTTAATGATCTATCAGTCGAGGTTTTCCGTTTTTCGGATGCTTCATATTTAGAGTGCCAGGATTTTTGGAGATTGAGCGGTATTGAGGGGGATGTATTTTTAATCTATACCAACAATGTAAGGATAAGAGATTTTTCTGCGGGACTTACTCTTGATGATTCATATACTGATGGCATTATGAAACTGGATATAAAAATACAAAGTTATCTGAAAGAGAAGGGGAGCTATTCTGTTGGATATTCGATTTTGGATAAGAGCGGAAATTTGATAGCAGATGATAAAAAGAATATTGTTGTATCGGATATCTCTGAAACAGATGTAAAATTTGTAAAGGTCATTTCTACTCCTAATAAATGGAGCGCTGAAGATCCATATCTTTATTCATTAATTCTTGTTCTGAGGAATTCTGATGGAGGAGTTATTGAAACTGTGCATACTAAAATTGGATTCAGAAAAGTTGAAATACTAAATGGACTTTTATTGATTAATGGTAAACATATCCGTTTAAAAGGAGTGAACCGTCACGAACATGATGAAGTTAAGGGTCATGTTGTGAGTAAAGAATCTATGCTTGAAGATATTAAATTAATGAAACAGAATAATATCAATGCCGTCAGAACCTGCCACTATCCTGATCAACCTTTATGGTATGATCTTTGTGATGAATATGGTTTATATCTTATAGACGAAGCAAATATCGAATCGCATGGAATGGGATATGAAGATAAGAGTCTGGCAAAGGATACTCTCTGGTTAAAAGCTCATCTTGATAGAACAATACGGATGGTTGAGCGGGATAAGAATCATCCCTCCGTAATTATTTGGTCGCTTGGAAATGAAGCCGGGGATGGAGTAAATTTCGACTCAACATACCAATGGATAAAATCAAACGATAAATCAAGACCCATACATTATGAAAGAGCCCTCCTAGGAAAGAATACTGATATTTATTGTCCAATGTATGCCGGTATAAAACATCTCTCGGAGTATGCTGCAAAAAAACAGAAAAGACCTCTTATCCTTTGCGAGTATTCGCATTCAATGGGTAACAGCACCGGTAATCTGCAGGACTATTGGGATGTAATAGAGGCGAACGATCAACTTCAGGGCGGATTCATCTGGGATTGGGTCGATCAGGGAATCGCCAGATTTGATAAAGATGGAAATAAATATTGGTTATATGGCGGTGATTTCGGTCCGGCAGATGTACCCTCAGATGCAAATTTTTGCTGCAATGGACTGGTCAATCCAGACAGGACTATTCATCCGGCTCTGAACGAAGTGAAAAAAGTTTACCAGTATATTAAGATCATACCGGATGATTTGACTGCAGGAAAATTCAGATTATTCAATAACTATGCTTTCCGGAGTATGGATTTTCTAAAAATTATTTGGGAGATATCTGAGGATGGTGAAATTATTGCATCCGGTGAAGAAATGAAAACAGATGTCCAGCCGGGTAATTCATTGCCGGTTAATATTAATTATTACGGAATTAAAGTAGAAGCCGGAAGAGAATATTTTATTAATATCAAAGCGATCTCGAAGAGTGATGAACCCCTTATTCCAAAAAATCATGTCTTTGCCTGCGATCAATTCAAACTGCCTTTTCATCTTCCGGTTGAAATAAAACTTCCAAGAGCTCAGGGAAAGGTCTCTTATAAGGAGAAGGATTCTATTCTTACAATCACAGGCGCTGATTTTAAAATTGAATTCAATAAGGTGAGCGGATTGCTCATTAATTATGTATCTAATAACCGAAATCTGTTGGAAGAAGAATTGAAACCAAATTTCTGGAGAGCGCCGACTGATAATGATTTTGGTAATGGACTTCAGAAGAGATGCGCTGTTTGGAAGGATGCGTCGTATAATCTTAAGCTTAAAAAATTTGCAATAGCGGATAACAAAGATGGCAAGATCAACATAGAATCTCTTTTTGAGCATGATTTAACGGATTCAAAGTTGAAATTGATGTATTATATTTACTCCGATGGGATAATTGAAGTGGAGTTTAATTTCACGAAGTCTTTAAAGGTTGATATTGAAATTCCCAGAATTGGTATGAGAACCAGGCTAAATGGCAACTTGAAAATTCTCGATTATTTTGGAAGAGGTCCTCACGAAAATTATTGGGATCGTAACACCGGCGCTTTTGTTGGAAAATACAATAATACTATTGATAAAGAATATGTGAAATATATTAGTCCGCAGGAAAATGGATACAAGACCGATGTTCGCTGGATGAGTTTAAGTGATGGGGAGGATGGAGTTCTCTTCGTTTCAGATTCGCTATTCTGTTTTTCTGCGCTCCCGTTTGCCCAGGAAGAACTTTATCAGGATGAAAGGGGTACCAAACATATACCCGATGTAAAATTCAATGGCTGCGCAAATATTTGTCTGGATTATAAACAGATGGGTGTCGGTGGCGATGATTCATGGGGAGCCAGGACTCATGAAAAATACACACTCAGAGGAAATCATTATTCATACAGGTTCGCCATCATTCCTTTCAAATCAATGAATAGCATGGAAAAATACAAAAAGTTTTTTAAAATATTTAATTTTGGTTGGAATTAGGTTGTGATTCTGTTACTGATTTATTATATTTGGACAGTTTTTAATTAATTAACTAAGTGTATTATAGGGAATACTTATGGAACCACTATTAAAAATTAATTTTATTGATTATCTGATTATTGCAATTTACTTTGCATTTGTACTGGGAATCGGATATTTTCTGCGAAAAAGCATGGTTACCAGCAACGATTTCCTGCTTTCAGGAAGGAAAATACCGGCCTGGATTACAGGTCTTGCTTTTATCTCGGCAAATCTCGGCGCCCTTGAGGTAATGGGAATGTCGGCAAGTGGGGCAAAATATGGTATGCTCACTACGCATTTTTACTGGATAGGCGCTATTCTGGCTATGGTTTTTGTCGGAATTTATATGATGCCTTTTTATTACGGCAGCAAAGCCAGATCAGTTCCGGAGTATCTGAAACTAAGATTTGATGAAAAGACAAGAGCATTTAATGCGCTCTCTTTTGCTGCAATGACGGTTTTAGCCTCCGGTATAAGTATGTACGCAATAGCCATTGTTTTCCAAATGATGTTGGGATGGTCAATTCATTTCAGTATTTTTATTTCAGCAGTAGTGGTGTTGGTATACATTTTCCTTGGCGGTTTGACCTCGTCAATTTATAATGAGGTTCTCCAATTTTTCCTTATCGTCATTGGATTTTTGCCAATTACCTTGCTTGGTCTTCATCAAGCCGGAGGTTGGGATGGATTAATGGCAAGAATGGAAACTGTTGTTCCCGGTTCGACCCACATGTGGTCAAATATTGGGAGTACCGCAAATAACCCGATGGGTATTGAATGGTTTGGTATGATCATGGGATTGGGTTTTGTTCTTTCTTTTGGTTATTGGTGTACGGATTTTTTAGTTGTTCAGCGCGCAATGGCAGCAAAAGATCTCACGGCTGCTCAGAATACGCCGCTCATCGCTACTTTTCCTAAAATTTTATTTCCGTTTATCGTTATTGTTCCGGGTATAATAGGAATATCATTATTACCTCAGGAAGCTTTTATGAACGATGCAGGTCTTATTGATTATAATAGAATACTACCGGTTCTGCTTGGTAAGTATCTTCCTAATGGAATGCTCGGCATCGGGTTGACCGCTCTATTAGCAAGCTTTATGTCAGGTATGGCGGGTAACGTAACAGCCTTTAATACCGTTTGGACTTACGATATTTATCACGCATATATTAATAAAAAAGCTACTGATCAGCAGCTTTTAAGAATGGGAAAATATACAACCGTTGTTGGAATTGTAATCAGTATCGGTTCTGCCTATATTGCGCTTGGTTTTGCCAACATAATGGATTATTTACAGCTGTTGTTTTCCTTCTTTAATGCGCCTCTCTTTGCGACATTCCTGCTCGGTATGTTCTGGAAGAGGGCAACCGGTCATGGCGCCTTCTGGGGACTTCTCCTGGGAACAGCAGCAGCCGGAGTACATCACATTCTTGCTCAAAGCGGTTTTATTTCTTATTACAGTGATATGGCTTCAAATTTCTATCAGGCGATTTATTCATGGAGTACAGCCTTTATTCTGACCATTGTAATCAGTCTCTTGACGAAACCGAAACCAGATAATGAAATGGTCGGATTGGTTTATTCGCTTACCCCGAAACCGAGAACCGATCATATTCCATTTTACAAACGTCCATCAACATTAGCTATTGCAGCATTGGCAATAACGCTGGTATTTAATATAATCTTTTGGTAATGAGAGGTAAAAAATGTTATTTGATATAAGACTTCCAATAGGATTGATTTTCACAATATTCGGGATAATTGTTTCTATGTATGGATTATTGACCGATCAGGCTTTGTATGATCAACATTCTTTTGGTTTTAATGTGAATTTATGGTGGGGATTATTGATGTTCATCTTCGGATGCTCGATGCTGATCTTCGCTTTCAGGAAAAAGAATAAACAATGAGCAAAGTCATCGCCTTCGATCTTGGCGGGGTGATACTCGATTTTACTCACAGGAATATTACTTCCAAATTTTCAAATATCTCCGGTAAATGTGAACCGGAGATATTTGATTTTATTTTTAATTCAGGATTGGAAAAAGATTACGATACCGGTAAAATATCCACTCAACAATTTTTCGAAAAAATAAAAAGTTTTTTAGAAGTCGAAATTTCGCTTGCACAATTTTCGAAATTTTGGACTGAAATTTTCAGCGAAAAACCGGGAATGCGCTCTTTGCTGAATAATTTAAAAAGAATGGATAATAAAATAACGCTTCTTTCAAATACCAATGAACTGCATTTTTCATACTGTATGAAAACTTTCCCTTTTCTAACTATATTTGACGAATATTTCGTCTCCTATAAAATGGGGGTAAGAAAACCTTCCGCTGAAATTTTCCGTATGATGAAGGAAAAATTAAACGATGATTTTATTTTCATAGATGATCTCAAAGAAAATGCTGATGCAGCCGCCAGGGAAGGAATTATTTCAATTCATTTTATTTCTATATCTGATTTAGAAATTAAATTTAAAGAACTAAATGTAAATTATTAGTGATGGATGGCATAAAACCAAAGCTTAATAGGTTCGACCTTACTATGATTGTTGTTAGTCTGGTCATCGGGATTGGCATTTTCCGGACGCCGGCAATGGTTGCGGGCGCTGTCCATAGTCCAATTCTGTTTATATCTGCATGGATTTTAGGAGGTATTATAAGTTTTGCGGGAGCGCTGGTATTTGCAGAAATCGGGTCCAGATATCAGAAACCAGGCGGCTATTATAAAGTTGTTGCGGAAAAATACAATCCTGCTTTTGCGTTTATGCTCAACTGGGTGGCGATTTTCATTAATGGCGCCGGCGCTGCGAACGTTGCAATCATTGGAGCAGAATATCTTAATCCTGTAATATTTTCTTCCAGCGGATATTTTTCTCCATCAACACAGGTTACTGCATCTTTTATTGTATTAATCCTTTTGGTGATTAATTATCTGGGTATCAAAACCGGAGCCCGTGTACTGAATATACTGACTATTATAAAAATTTGTATTATTTTATTAATTGTGAGTTCGATTTTTATTGTCTCTCCGGCGCAGATGGATAACCTCTCTTTTTCAAATGAATTTTTCTCTTCAAATGATTACTCAACAATTATCTACGGATTTGGAGTTGGTCTGATTTCTGTCTTCTATACATATGGCGGTTACCAGCTTACTATGAATTTCGGTGGGGATGTCATAAATCCCAAGAAAAATTTGCCTCAAGGTATTTTGTTCGGAAGCATAATCATTTTGCTGCTTTATCTGTTAATAAATTATGCTTATCTGAACGGATTGGGTATTGAAGGTATAATGAATTCAAAATTGGTCGCTGCAGCAATTGCCGATAAAAGTTTTGGTTCAGCAGGTACTATATTTATTTCATTATCAATCTTTTTATCAGCGCTCGGTTTTTTGAATGTTAACATTATGCAGACCCCAAGAAGTTATTTTGCAATGGCTGAGGATAAAGCATTGCCGAAATTTTTCCTGAAATTCAATCATAAAACCCAGATTCAGGAATACGCATTACTTTTCTATGGTGTCTCAATTTTTGTATCACTGCTTTTTTTGGGCGCTTTTGAAAAAATTTTGAATTATGTAATGTTCACGGATAGTATAACAATAGCAGTTGTTGCTTCAACAATCTTCTTTTTGCGATGGGAGGACAGAAAAAAAGAGCATGATGGTTATAAATTATTTTTATATCCGGTTTTGCCGGCAATATTTATCATTTTTTTAATTATGATATCCATATACGTCCTTATATCCAGCTTTGAATCCGCTCTTTTTGGAAGTATAATATTTGCGCTGGGTTATCCGGTATTTAAGATAATGCAGAGGGTTAATAAGTGAAAATAATTTTATTTCTTTTCTCCTCATTTTGATACCATGAAAGCATAATATTTTTAGGTGAATCGTTATGCAGATATGGTCGAAATAAGTGATATTATTAAACTAACAAATCAAATAGAGTCCGTAACCTTTGACTCAGTTCATGAATAAAAGAGAATGGCAAAAACTCATCTAAACCGCTATTATAACTTGACTTTTATGTTAAATCCATTATATTAGTGGTAATGAAATAAGAGGTTCTATGTTAAAGAAAATTTGTTTATCTCTTATAGTTACATTTACCGCTTCAATGTTGCTTTTTGCTGGTGTTTACATTGAAAAATTTATTGCAAAAAGCGAAAGTGGAAATGTTACGATTGAGTGGACTACCAGAGAGGAAGGAACTGTTTTACGCTTTGAAATTGAAAGAAGAAGCGGGAATAGTGAATCCTTTATGGCAATCGCCTCGGTTGATCCAAAAGGGAATAATTCTGAATATCAGTATATTGACCGCTCAGCCTACAAATCAGCTGATGCAGTATACGTGTACCGGTTAAAGGTTGTGGATAAAAATCCATCCGTTACCCCTGTTTATACAAATGCTGTTACAGTAACCCATAAGGTATCCTCTGTAAAAAGTACCTGGGGCAGCATTAAAAGTATGTTTAGATAATTAGTTTGCACATTTTTAGTTAATATAAAAGCGATATCGCATTGATACCGCTTTTTTTTTATGTTAATACAATAGGAAATATTTTTTGTTACAATTCCCGAAACAACTCTATCTTGCCTCCAAATCTCCCAGAAGGGCGGAACTTCTTGCCGGTATAGGATTAAATTTCACGGTATTATCTGCTGATATTGACGAATCTTTGTTTTGCGCTTCGGATCCTTCTTTTTTTGTTAAAGAGTTATCCATAAAAAAGGCTGAAGCTGTATTGGAAAAAATCAATGAGGGAATAATAGTATCCGCTGATACTATTGTTCTGGCAGGTCATGAAATCCTCGGCAAACCTGTTGACAAAGAGGATGCTAAAAACATGCTTAAACTTCTCAGCGGTGTTACCCATTCTGTTTATACTGCTTTTACCATCATGGATGCGCCTTCAACAATTTGCTATACTGATTATGCGGTTACCGATGTAAAATTTAAAAATTTAACCGATGAGGAGATAGAAGATTATATCAGGACCGGTTCGCCTTTTGATAAAGCGGGCGCTTATGGAATTCAGGATGGTATCTGCGCCCTGTTCATAGAAGAAATTAAAGGTTGTTATTATAATGTTATGGGATTTCCATTGAACAAATTTTATACTGCTTCACTAAACTTTATTCAAGAATTGAAAAAACAAAATTAAAATGAAAAACAGTAAAATTAACAGAAATATTTTTATTTCCATCGCCCTGGGAGCCTTAGTATATATCGGATTTGTGATATACGCCGATTTTGATTCTTTATATAAAGCGCTTTCAGGAATGTACTTCTGGTATATACCTGTAATATTTGGTCTAAGTTTCATCAATTATTTAATCCGGTTTTTAAAGTGGGATTATTATCTGAAGCTTTTAAAAATTAATGTCTCTAAAACAGATAGTCTCGGAATATTTTTTTCGGGATTAAGTATGTCGGTTACTCCGGGTAAAATGGGGGAGCTGTTAAAATGCTACATCCTGAAAAAGATTAAGGGAACTCCCATAAGCGTCTCTACCTCAATAATATTTGCCGAGAGGATAACAGATTTTATCTCCTTAATAATAATTGCGGTCATAGGAGCATATATTATAGGTTATGGAAGAGAAATATCCGTTTCTTTTGGTATTCTGTTTTTAGTTTTGGTTTTTATAATCAGTTCCAGAAGCTTATCAATTAAAATAATTAATATACTTGAGAGAATAAAATTCCTGAATAAATTTGGTAAAAGTATTCATAATCTCTACGAGGGAATATATATTCTTATTCGAATCAAGCCGCTGGCAATTGCAGTTTTTGTCAGCTTGATTGGATGGTTTTGTGAGTGTTATGGTTTTTATTTAACGCTGGTTGCCTTCCAGACCCATTTTAAAGTGCTTTCTGCATCGTTTATCTATGCATTTTCCACACTATTGGGAGCGCTAATGTTTTTACCCGGCGGATTGGGTTTTACAGAAGGAAGTTTGACCGGTCTTCTGATGTACGCAAATATAGATAAGGGTATTGCGGTAGCCTCTACATTCATTATAAGAGCGGCAACATTGTGGTTTGCAGTTTTATTAGGGGCTTTGGTTTTGTTAATTTATCAAAAAAGATTACACCTTAAATTTGAAGAGCTGGAGAATTTTAAGGAAAAATAAAGGAGAATATATGGAGCATAAAATAAGAGTTCTAGTTGCTAAAGTAGGTTTAGATGGACACGATAGAGGCGCTAAAGTTGTCGCTGCGCATCTCAGAGATCAGGGTATGGAAGTAATTTATACCGGTTTACGTCAAACACCGGAAATGGTTATAGAATCTGCCATGCAGGAGGATGTGGATGTAATAGGCATAAGCATTCTCTCCGGAGCGCATATGAATCTTTTTCCGGATATTATCAGATTAATGAAAGAAAAAGAGATGAATGATGTTTTGCTGGTTGGAGGAGGAATTATTTCTAATGATGACGCTGCTATCCTTAAAGAATCAGGGGTAGGGGAAATATTTGGTCCCGGAACTCCCCTCAGTGTCATTTCCGATCATATTAAAAAATGGCATACTTCAAAAATTTCGGTTAATTTATAATTTGAATCATAGAAGGCACATAGTTGACCCATTTTAATAAATATCTGCTTCTAATTTTAATTTGTTCCAAAGTTTTTGGTTCAGAACCTTTTAGGAAGCATTACGATATTTTAAAGTATGATCTTTTTTTGAATATTGATATGCAATCCGGTTCGTTATTCGGGAAGAATACAATATGTTTTCTTACAGATTCAGCAATCAATAAAATTGTTTTACATTCAAACGGCTTGATCATTAAAGCAATTACTTCTTCTGATAAAAAACTCCATTATGAACAAAAAAATCAGGAAGAGAAACTAATAATAAATTCTTTTTTTGCGCCGGGAGATACTCACTCACTCACTATCAACTATGAATATGATAAAAATCATTTCAGATCCAACGGTAGGCAGGGTTTTTATTTCTATACAAAAAATGAAACTGTTTTGGAAAATATTGCCTATACCATGTCTGAACCATCAGACGCCAGATGCTGGTATCCATGCTGGGATGAACCAAATGATAAAGTTGTGACTGAAATGAGAATTCGTGTCGATAAAAATTATTTAGCTGCTTCAAATGGTAATCTGGAAAGTGAAACTTTTGACACGGATTCTACCAGAATATTTCACTGGAAGACATATTATCCAATTACTACTTATCTGGTTTCATTTGCTATTTCAAAATACGCTAATTTTACAGATAATTATGTGGCTGTTACAGATTCAACTAAAAATATAAAATTAGATTATTATGTATGGCGGGATGATTCTGCAGGCGTGGTTTTTAATGCAGTAAGAGCCTTTAAGTTAGTTCCAAAAATGATGGCTGCCTTTTCCAACATTTATTGTGAGTATCCCTTTGAAAAGTATGGAATGGTTTCGGTTTTTCCATTTGATTTTGGCGGCGAAGAGCATCAATCAATGACCACAATACATAGATATTGGTTAATGGGCGATGAAATGGGTATTGCCCATGAATTAGCGCATCAATGGTGGGGCGATATGATTACATGCCGGACATGGAAGGATATTTGGCTAAATGAAAGTTTTGCAACTTATTCGGAGTATTTGTGGCTTGAGAGTAAAACTAAAGACAAAAAGGAACTAAAAAAGAAACTAATTAGTTATGAGAGGTATACGCCGGATTGGAATAAAGCAATTTATGATCCTGAAGGGCAGGGGATAAAACTATTTTCAGGTATAGTTTATCAAAAGGGAGCATTGGTGCTCCACACTCTTAGGAGTATTGTAGGGGACACGTGTTTTTTCAAAATTTTAAAAGAGTACATAAATAAATTCGAATATGGTTATGCTGATACCGAGGATTTTATTAGGATTGTCAATTCAGTAACCCGAAAAGATTTGAGATGGTTTTTTAATCAATATATTTATGCAAAGGGATGGCCTAAGTTATTATATTCAACTGATTACGATAATACTACAAAAAACCTTAAAGTATCACTTGAACAAAAAGGCAATAATGACGATTTTATATATAAATTACCATTAAAGATTAAAATTAATTCAAAAGAGACTTTGGTTAAGGATATTGTGTTTGATGGTGAAAACAGAACCCAACATTTTGATTTTTCTATTCCGGAAGAACCTGTTTCGGTGGAGATAAATCCTGAAAAACAAATATTTGTTCAAATTGAGAAAAAGAAAAAAATATGAATAATAAATTTAAAAACGAGTTAGAAATATCAGAAGAGCAGATACCCTCTATTCTTTCTATGGCAATGACACTTGGAGGAGATTATGCTGACTTTTATTACGAATATAGTCTTGTGAATTCAATCGTCCTCGAAGATGGAATTGTTAAAAATGCCGGAATTCGAATTTCCAAAGGTTGTGGAATTCGGGTTGTCAGTGGTGAGCAGACCGGATATGCTTTTACTGAGAATTTATCATTTGAAAGTTTGGCTAAAGCAGCCAATACTGCTTCCGAAATTGCGAGAACCAAAAATTCAACAAGGTTAGCTGATCTTACTGAAAAAAAATTTAAATCGCTCTATGACATAAAAAACTCAATGGATAGTTTGAGTCTTAAAGAGAAAATTGATCTAATCAAAAATGCAGAAAATTCTGCTTTTGATGCAGGAAGTTTAATTTCTAAAGTATCCATATCATATACTGATGAGTTGAAAAGTATCCTTTTTGCCGATTCAGAGGGAAGGTTGTTAAAGGATGTTCAGCCGATGCTTATTTTTTACGTCAATGTAATTGCAGAAAAAAATGGAAATAAGCAAAGAGGATTAAGCAGTGTCGGTGGAAGGTTCGGAATTGATTATTTCACTGAAGTAATGACTGCAAGTGATCATGGAAAAGCAGCCTCAAAACAGGCAATCACTATGCTTGATGCAATTGATTCACCTGCAGGTCCCATGGAAGTGATACTTGCTCCGGGAGAGTCAGGGATACTGCTTCATGAGGCAATTGGGCATCCACTTGAAGCTGATTTTAACAGAAAGGGGACTTCAGCTTATACAGGAAGGTTAGGAGAAAAGGTAGCATCAAATTTGTGCAATATTATCGATAGCGGTATTATTCCCAATAACCGAGGATCTATAAATTTTGATGATGAGGGTCATGAATCAAAGGAAAACGTTCTCATTGAGAATGGCGTTCTAAGAAGATACATGAACGACAAAATCAGCGCCGGCTACTTTAAGACTGATCCTAGTGGTAATGGTAGAAGGGAATCTTTTAAAAATATTCCTCTGCCAAGAATGACGTGTACTTATATGCTTAATGGAAGTAGTGATCCTGAAGAAATCATTAAATCGACAAAAAAAGGAATATTTTGCAAAACATTTAGCGGTGGACAGGTAGATATTTCCAATGGTGATTTTGTCTTCGTACCCAGCGAAGCATATTTGATAGAAAATGGGAGCATTAAAAATCCAATAAAAAATCTTACCCTTATAGGCAATGGACCGGATGTACTGACAAAAGTATCAATGGTTGGTAACGATTTAAAAATAAGTAACGGAACATGGACTTGTGGAAAGGACTCACAAAGCGTTCCTGTTGGAGTGGGGCTACCAACGGTAAAAATTTCCGAGATGACTGTTGGTGGAAGTAATTTAGGATAGGAGAAAGAATGACAATAGATAAACTAAAAATATTAGCGGAAGAATTGGTTAAAAGAAGTCTGAGTAAGGGAGCTGATACCGCTCAGATAATAATAAAGGATAAAGAAGAGTTTGATGTTACTGTTAGAAATTCAGTGATTGAGACTCTTATTCAAGCAGAAAGCAATAGCCTGCTTGTTATTTTATCCAAAAATAAAAGAAAATCAAGCTTCTCTTCAAGTGATTTGAAAGAAGAGAATATTGAAAATATTTTGAACAATGCGATTGAGCTATTGGATTATACTGAGATGGATGAATATTTTTCACTTCCGGAAAGTAATGATCTATCAAGCGGTGCTACGGATATTCAGGTTTTTGATGAAGAGTACTTCAATTTATCTGCCGCTAAGAAAATAGAGGATGCAGTTCAACTGGAAAAATATGCGATTCAGGAGCATCCATCAATTATTACTGAAGCTTCGAATATATCATCCAAAAAAGTTTGTAAAGTAATAGCCAATTCTCTTGGATTTTGTCAGGGCTATGAAAAAACTATGTTCTCAGCATCACTCTCTTTAGTTGCTGATGATTTTACCGAAGGTGAGAATTCAGGAAGGAAACAAAATGATGGTTGGTACTCTGTTAAGACCCATATTTCAGACCTAGATTCATTGCAGTCTATTTCAAAAACCGCGGTAGAGAGAACTATTCAGAAGTTGGGCGCCAAAAAGCCGGCAACCATGTCGGTACCTGTAATCTTCGAGAAAAACAGTGCTGCTGATTTTATCGGGGGGTTGGTCGGCGCAGTAATGGGGACAAATATTTATAGAAGACAATCTTTCCTAGCCGATTGCTTAAATAATAAAATAGGTTCCGATTTGTTTACTCTTATTGATGATCCCCTCATGGAGCGGCAAATCGGGAGCAGACCCTTTGATTCAGAAGGAGTGAAATCACGAAAGGTTGAGATTTTCAAGAATGGTGTTTTGAAGAATTTCCTGTATGACACCTATTCAGCGAACAAGTTGGGGGCAAAATCTACTGGCGCATTCAACGGAATCTCAAATCTTTATCTTGAAAATGGAAAATACCCGCTGGAAGAATTGATTTCCGGAATAAATGAGGGTATTTTGATTACATCAATGTTCGGTCAGGGGGCTAATATTATCAATGGCGGATACTCACGGGGAGCTCAAGGTATCCGGATTCAGAATGGAAAACTTTCTCATCCGGTTAACGAATTTACCATAGCTAGTACATTTGCCGATATTCTAAATAATATAACAATGATAGGAAATGATTTATCTTTCAATGGAACTGTGAACAGTCCTTCAATTAAGGTTGAAAAATTAACAATTAGCGGTATTTAGTTAAAGAGAAATGAAGATTGAAAAATTAAAAATCAGTAATATCGATCTCTCGAAAGTAAAACGTATTTTAGTAATTAAACTAAGGGCAGTTGGTGATGTTTTATTGACAACACCTGTAATTAGAAATTTGAAGGAAAATTTTCCTGAAGCTGAAATCGATTTTTTAACCGAGCCCTTATCGGAGGATATTCTGAAAAGCAACTCATTCCTGAATAATTTAATTGTTTTTGGCAGGAGAGAGAAGGGATATCTGAAGTTTTTATTATCCCTTAAAAAGAAAAATTATGATTTGGTTATTGACCTTTTCTGTAATCCGAGAAGCGCGCAAATGACCTTTGCTACACGCGCGAAATACAGGGTGGGGTATTCCTTTAGACTGAGGAGGTACGCTTATAACGTTCTTTTGAAATCCAGAGGACATGAAGTTCATAATGTTGATTTTAATCTTGATGCACTTAGGGCTTTAGGACTCAAGGTGAATCATGGAATTCCGGTTTTGCAAATAACACCGAGGGAATTAGACTTAGCAAGAGAATTTTTTAGAAAAAACTTCTCTGAAAACGATAAAATTATAGGAATAAATGCCGGTGGTGGTTGGGAAGCCAAATTATGGGGACTGAAAAAATTTGCTGAATTATCCGATAGATTGATTGAGAATTACGATTATAAAGTGCTTATTTTTTGGGGACCGGGTCAAATCCAGATTTATGAAAATTTGAAAAAAATGATGAGATACGAGCCCTTCATTGCTCCTCCAACATCACTTAGGGAGATGGCTGCGCTTCAGAAAAGATGTGATTTTGTTATAAGCAATGATTCCGGTCCAATGCACATTTCTGCGGCCGTAGGCACTCCAACGATCGGAATCTTCGGACCGACCAATCCAAAGCTTCAGGGACCCGTTGGAGAGGGTTGTATGACCATTGTGAAGGAAGGATTGAGCTGCCTGGGTTGTAACCTCACGGCGTGTAAAATTGGAAATTTATGTATGACGGAATTATCCGTTGATGATGTATTAAATAAAATTATAATATGGCGGAAAATTTATGGTAAATAGTTCTCTTCTTATACCGGATTGTAAAAAATTTACAGGATATAAACCCTGCATTCCGGGGAAAAACTGTTTAAAAGATTGTGATGAAATTGAACGCAAAGGCGTTGTAATTTTAATAATAAATCTTGATGCGATGGGTGATGTACTAATGACAACCGCGCAGTTAAAATCAATAAAAGAAAAGTATCCGGATAGTACAATCTATTGGCTTACGATGAAAAATGCAGCCCAGCTGCTTCTCCATAATAATTATATTGATAAAGTTATTGTTTGGAATTTTGAGAGTATACTTCTCCTTCAGCAGATAAAATTTGATGTTATTTTAAATGCCGATAAATCTACCCAATCCTGTTCGTTGGTGAATTCATTGATATCCGGACAGAAATTTGGTTTCGGGCTTAACCAAAATGGAGCCATAATCCCGCTTTCAAAAGCAGCTGATTATAATTATATACTTGGTTTGGATGATGAACTGAAATTCAGAAAAAATCTGAGAACAGGGCAGGATATACTATCCGAGACATTCGAATTAAATTATAACCGTGATGAATATGTTCTTAATCTCACAGAGGAAGAAATTTCATTTTGTAATGAGTATAAGAAAAAAAACCATATCCATGATTCTGATCTTGTGGTAGGATTTAATACGGGATGTTCGGAGTTGTATCCTAATAAAAAAATGACGGTTGATCAGCATGTTTACCTTATAGAAAAATTATCTTTATTCGACAAGATTAAGCTGGTTTTGCTGGGAGGACCAGAGGATACACGTAGAAATAACCAGATCGCAGAATATGTTGGCGATAAAGTTTTGTTGACGCCCACTACAGAAGGTCTAAGAAGAGGTATCTGTTACGAAAATATAGCAGATATTATAATCACCGGTGATTCGTTCGGGATGCATTTGGCAATTGCCTTAAAGAAGCATGTGATTGCATGGTTTGGATTAAGCTGTTGGACAGAAATTGATTTATACGATAGAGGTATAAAAATGATTCCAAATGGGTTGAAATGTTCCCCTTGTTGGAAAAAAGTATGTCCCTATGATCTGGAATGTATAAAGATGATTGATCTGGATTCTATTATCAGCGAAGTGAATTCTTATAGAGAAAAGAGAAACCGCGGTAAATAATATAATAACTATTTATAGCCGGAATTATAATTTTTATAAATGATTTGAATAAAACTTTTTGCAAAATATTTATTTTTGCGCTTTTCAATTTATTTTGCTATGCTCCGGCTATTGTGGCGCAGACTGTCATTCTTGATGGCAGGATAATAGTAATTTCAGAAGCTCCACAAACACTCCAGCTTTATCCAAGAGAATCAAACGACTCGGCTGTAGTCAAAATTGCAGGTAAATCTGTCCTTTCAGCTGGCGATACTCTGATATTTAGATCTTTCCGGAATTCAAATCTTATCTCACAAAAATTTAGTACAGCGTCAGAAAATCACCTATACAAAGATTTTTTATTCCACGAAAAAATACCCGCAGGATTGAATCTTTACCGGTTCGAACTTATTCTGAAAAATGACAACGAAATAATTATCTTTTCAAGAGATAGCATCATATGCGGCGATGTATATTTAATATTGGGTCAATCCAACTCACACCCGACAAATGACAGCGCTGAATTCTCAAGTGTTTTCTGCCGTTCTTTCGGAACATTGACCGGAAATGGAAACTACGATCCTTATGAGGAGGAGGATACTCTTTGGGGTATATCTAATGCTCATGGTTTTGGCTGCCGATTTTGTGGCGATTATATGGTTGGAGTATGGGGATTGAAACTTCAGCAATTAATTCTAGAAAAATACTCAATGCCCAGCTGCGTTATCAATGTCGGCACGGGCGGTTCAACAATTGAACAAAATCTGAAAGACTCAGAAGAATTATCCGAAACGAAAACGATATATGGAAAAATGCTTTATCGCCTGCAAAAATCTAAAACTATAAAGAACGTTAAAGCTCTTTTTTGGTATCAGGGTGAGGCAAATTCAGATGATAGCTGGGTTAATTATGAAAAGAATTTTGATAACTTGTATAAATCGTGGAAGCAGGATATTCCCGGGATTGGGAGATATTATATTTTCCAAACCCGCCCCGGGTGTGACGGAGAAAATCAATCCGAATTAAGGGATGTCCAGAGAAGAATAACAAAAAAATACACTGATGTATCAATAATATCCACAACGGGAATAGGATTTCACGATGGATGTCACTATTCAGTGGATGGGTACTATCAGATTGGAGAATTAGCCTTCAGAAATCTAGAATACGATTTTTATACTCATTCAAATAAAAATTATTATATCTCTCCTGATGTTTTGGAAATAGGTTATACAGATAAAACTATGAAAAATATACGGATAAAATTTAACCGGAATTTACTTTCTTTATCCGTTAATGAACTTGATGTATTAAAGGACTATTTTATTTCCTATCCAGATAACCAGAAACCCTCAAACATTCGATTGCTTGGAAATAATATTTATCTTTCCTATCAAAAACCAAATTACTCTAACGAGATGAGATATCTTCCAAATAAATTTTACAATAATTCTTCTTCCGTATACGAAGGACCTTTTCTTAAAAGCGATTATGGTGTCGGCGCGCTCTCATTTATTGAAAAAATAAGTCTTTTTGAAGTTGATGAGATGAAGAATGGGCAAGGGATCAGCTGTTACCCAAATCCCGCTTGTAATACTTTCACTTTGCATCTTACCCTGAAACATTATTCTGAAGTCAGAATACAAATTTACGATATTCAAGGAAGAGAGATAAAAGAATATTTTTATCACGGTATGCACCCGGGCGACTATGAAGTGGAAATTCCCGCTCAAAGTTATCCTTCGGGAGTTTATTTTATCTATGCTCGTACAAATCACAGCCTTAGTAATTCTAAAGTAATAATCTTAAAATAAACTACTCAGTGATTATGCCCATGGTGGTCCTCGTGATCATGTTCAATTTCTATTTCATGGTTTGGTTCTATTCTGATATTATTGATCCTGTTTATAGAAAAACCTATTATGATGGCTGATAAAATCAATATTAAAATTATTTTTGAATAAGTGACAAATTTGGATTCTTTAATTAATAAAATCAAACCAACACCTGCAGCTGATGAAAGGCCTGCAATTACAGCTCCGAATGATAGCCCATAATGAAGGAAACCTTCCGCTATTGCTACGGAGGCGATGCAGTTTGGAATTAGTCCAATTAGCGTTAATGAAATAATTTCTAAAAATTCATAATGTTCAATTCCGGAGATTAATCCGTCAATTTTAACGAAGTGGTTTATGAAAAAGAGGGAAAATGAAAATATTAGAATATACAAAAATATGTTTGTGGCATGTTTTGCTGCGTGCCAAACTAATAGTTTGATTTTAGCCGGGTGCCAATCATGTTTTCCAGCGCTATGGTGCGGTTCAATTTTGACAGCCACAGAAACTTTTGATTGCTCATTATTTTTTAATGATGGTTTGAAACCTGGAAAAACATAATCTATTATCATACCAATAATTGAAGCCGAGAAAAATTTTATTAAAACAATCAAAATGATATATTCCGAATGTTTTAGATTAGATAGTATAACGGGTAAGGCCTCATCAGAAGTGGAAATATAAACAGCGATAAGAGTGCCGGTAGATAGAAATCCTCTAAGATAAACACCTGTCAAAAGTATGCTGATACCGCATTGCGGAATTAATCCAAGCAGAGCGCCAAAAATAGGGGTGTAAAATTTATTTTTTCCAAGGTGTTCGGTAAAACCAAATCCTTTTGAATGCCCATAATACTCAAGAACAAGATAGAGTACAAAGAGAATAGGGAAGTTTGTCCAGACATGAAGAAATGATTCCGAAAAGGAATTCCATAAAATTTGTAGTAAGTTATCCAATTATTTATTCCTGCAAAGTGAACATAAACCGGAGAACTGGAGTTGGTGTTCAAGCACTTGAAAACCAGTCCTCTTTAAAATATTTTTTTCAAAACTATCAATAAAACAGATATCAAATATGGCTGTTTTACCGCATTTTTTACAAGTAATTACATGGTTATGACTTTTCATTTTAAGTGAGTATTTTTTACCTTCTTCAAAAAAATTATTCCATTCTATCAGGTCAAGTTTGATGAAAGTATTGAGAGCCCGGTGAATTGTGGCTAAATCTATTTCAGAAAGGCGGCCATGTATCTCGATAGCGCTGAGAGGATACTTCGATTTCATCAAAACCTCATAAATATGACGGCGTTGAATCGTATCTCTCAATTTAAATTTCCGGAGTTTTTCTAAATAATAATCCATGCTTTTAATTTAAGCATATTGCAAATTATTTGCAATAACATTTTTTTTGCTATATGTTAAATAAAACAAAGAAAAAAAGGGGAGGTGGATTTGTGATAAACGCAATACGAATTTCGGATACAATGTTTAGCTGCTAAAAAAAATCCAGCCTTATGAACCCGGATAAATTAAGCTACAATAATTTTTTTAGTCTTCTTACAATATCATTCACTTTTCTCACATCTATTGAGTTTGGGAAAGCGACCAAATATCCTTCGAAAATTCTTATTGCATCTTCTGTTTTGGCGGCATCTTTATATGTAAGTCCAAGATTGTAAACAGTATTTGGATTTTCAGGATTCAGTGAGACGGATTTTTCAAGTGATTCAATAGCATTTTCAAAATCATTCAGGTCAGCATAAAGATTACCCATTTTATAATAAGCATTCCATGAATTGGAATCCAATTCAATTGCCTTTTTATAATAGCCAAATGCATCGGATGTATTTCCTAAAGCCTTTTGAATATCACCCATTCCTAGCTGGGACTCAATATTTCCCGGATTTGATTTAAGCGCTAAATCATATTCTCTCTGCGCTGATATAAAATCATTTCTCATTCTATAACAATCTGCCAAGCCGCTCAGGGCTTCGTCATTATTCTTATCATGAAGAAGTACTTCATTAAAATCCTCAAAAGCATAATTATATTTACCTAGTTGGAACTCCAGTTTTGCAGCATTTAAGCGAGCCTCAAGATTCTCCGGCGCAATACCAATGGCTTTTTTAAAAATATCCAGAGCAGCAGATAGTTCTTTTCGCTTCAAATAGATATTTGCCAGATAGAGATAGGCATCAAGGTGATAAGGGTCCCTGTAAATTATCTCTTGAAATTTTTCTATCGCTTTTATAGATTCCCCTTTACGGTAATAAATCTTTCCAAGATTAAAATGGATCTCCATATTTTTGGGATTATTCTTGAGTGAATCAGTTATATGCTTAACTTTTATCTCATATGCAATATTGAGATCATTTTTACAATGAAAATTATTGGGATCTATTGATAATGCTTTCTCGTATTCCAGAATAGCATTATCGATATCATTCTCCTTGAAGTAAGTCAGCCCCAGAAGGTGCCTTGCCTTGTCATTATCAGGTTCAATATTTAAAAGTTCAAGAATATATTTTTTTGCGGATTTTGAATCCTCTTTCTTTACATAAATTTGACTCAGATACAACAGTATAGTTGGATTACTCGGATTAAATTTTAATACTTTTTCAAAATATTCTGCGCTCTCATTGAACCTACCTATCTCAAAATTGCAGTAACCTAAAGTTATTAAAATATTTTCATTAAATTCATCAAATTGTAATTTTTTTTCAAATTGGTTGATTTTATGTTGAAGATACGAGGATAAACCCGAAAAACCTAATTGCCGCTTGCCTTCATCAATTTCGAAAGCAGCTTTATATTTTTCTAAACCATCCAAAATTTTAAAATTCTCAAAATCGATATCACCAGCTAAAAGATGAGCCGGAGCCGTTCTGGGATTTCTGATGAGAATTTGCTCTAAAAAGGATTTCGAAGCTTCAAAATCCCCCGTTTCAAAATAGGACTTTGCTAATAGTATCGGTAACTCTTTATTGTCACAATCTAATTCAAATGCTTTCTTCAAATTTAACAAGGCGGTTGTAAAGTGTTCTCTGTTGAATTGAATCTGTCCAAGATAAAAATAGTAATCCTGGTTATCCGGATATTTTTCAAGAAGAAAGGATAATTCTTCCTCTGCCAAACTGAAATTTTCGGTTTCTAAATAAATGTTTAATAGTTTTACATGCGCATTTGTGTGATCAGGATTTAGTTTTGTTACATTATTAAAACACTCCACAGCTGTCTGAAAATTTTGCCTCCTCAAATATTCCAATCCCATATAATAATGAGAGTTTTCATTATTTGGATCCATTTCTAAAGAGCGATTAAGATAGGGAATAACGTTTTCATATTGTTGAAGAGAAAAATAGCACATACCGATATAAAAATAGGATTCTGCCGATTCTTCGTCAGTACCTAGCGCTTTTGAAAAATTCTCAATTGCATCTTTATATTCCTTTAACTGGAAAAGCGCTAAACCAAGATTATGATAAAAAATTGGATTCTTCGGATCCAAATTCACTGCATTCTGGAATTCTTCAGCCGCCTGCTCAAACTTATGTACTCTTAAAAGCTCAATACCCAATTCATTATGTTCTACAGAATTTTCAGTCCTTTTCTTTTTCTGCCGGTTCCGGATGTAGAAAACCGCTGAAGCCAAAGCAATTACAACAATAATAACTAAAAAAACGGTTACTGTAGTGCTCATATTTTTATCTTTAGGTTATTGTTTAACAATTTATTTATTGAATCCTGCACTGTTTCTACCGGTATACTTTCTTTAAAATCACAATTATGAGGGTCGTCGGTACATTCTATCCGGCAAAAATTATCCGGCGGGGTAATTATGCTGGAAATATTTCCCATTGGTCCCCACAGTTTCGGAGAGCAGGCATTCAAAGTGCAGAAAAGCGAAACAGTAGGAATTTTTAGGGCTGAGGCTATATGCATGGGTCCGGTACTGGCGGAAAATAATATATCCATCATGGAAATTAAAACGCATAATTCCCGCAATCCCAATTTTCCGATAAAATTAATAATCTTATCCGAATTCAAGGCTTTGAATCTGGGTACAAAGTGAAGTTCATTATCATTGCCGGTTAAGAAAATAATATTTCTACTATCTACAAGCAGGAGCGAAGTAAGTTGTACATATCTCTCAATATTCCAATTGGGTGCAGATTTATTGCTTCCGGGATGAATGCAGATAAATCTGGCGCCATTGCGGTCGAAAATTTTATTGGATAGGTGTAACTTAATAAACTCTTGTTTCTCTTTTTCCGTTATAAATATTTCCGGATCCAGTGAGGAGGGAGTAACTCCTATTTTTCTTCCCAGATCCATGCAATAATCAGCTTCATGCCTAAGAGGAATATATTTTTTTCTGCTAACAAACCTTGTTAGGGTTAAAATTTGATACAATTTTATTCCAACTCCAACTCTATTCATTATTCCTGCCAGGAGAAGCATCCATGCATGTCTTTCAGTAGGAAGGAGCATAAGCCCTGTATTGAACTTATATGATTTTAGCCGTTTAACTTGATCGAAGAATAAATAATTTTCTTTGTCCTTGGGATCATCTATAAAAACCATGTCAAGATGCGGATTATTCTTCAGAATATCTTTTGTATATGGATTGACCAAAGCGCCGATAAAAGAATCCGGATATTTTTTTCTAATCTCCCTTATCAATGGTGTTGCCAATATTACGTCTCCGATTCTATCCGGTCTAACAATTAGAATTCTTTTTCTTCTTTTCATTTTAATTCAAGCATTTTTTTCATCATTTGAGCGTTCAACGGCGCGCTTCCATGATGGCAATTATTGAAGAAAATATAAAGTTTATCGGTTTTCTGTTCCATACCTTTGATTATTTGGAGCCATTCCAATAACTCCTTTTCATTATATTGGTAATCATATCTGTCGCCCTTGGAGGTATCATACCAATTTGTTCTGTTTCTGCCGTGAAATCTTATGTATCCTGTGCGGCTTGTAACGATATCCTGTTTGGGTAATAGATTATTCAAACCTGGTTCATCAACACATGTATAAATTATTTCATTATTCTTTAAAAAAGAATAGGTTTCTTCTTTTAGCCAGCTGTCATGTCTGAACTCAACAATCAATGGCGTCGTGCCTAAATAATCTTTCGTTGATTTCAGGTAGTCGAGATTTTTAGGATGGAAACGAAACGAGTATGGAAACTGAGCCAGAATGCCTTTAAGTTTTCCGGTATCGGTTAAAGGTCGCAATGCATCTTTGAGCGCCAGTATTGATTCCTTGTTTTTATATCTTTTGTGTGTAGTTTCCTGATTCGCCTTTACTATGAACTCGTAGTTCTCATCACATTTATTACTTAAGTGATGGAAAACCATAAAATTTGGTATCTGGTAATAAGTAGAATTGATTTCAACTGTATCAAATTGACCGGTATAAAAGTCAAACATTTTTGTATCAGGGCATTCTAATGGGTAAAAATTACCTTTCCAATCTTTAAAACGGTAGCCTGAAGTGCCTATCTTTATCATTTATTGTTTTCCGCTGAGTATAATATATATTCATTTGTCTCAATTAGAGATTTAAATTTTACCGGAATAACCAAATCAGGATGAGTTAGATTCCTCAGGTAAAAATCAGATTTCTCGTATATAATATAAGTATTTTTAAATTCATTTGATAATAAATAATTATATATTTCTTCATAACCATTTTCCGGGTCTAATCTTCTAAAAGATTTCTCTTTCTGCCATCCAATATCCAGTCCATCGCTATAAAATGAAAATTGCGGGTTTATTCCATGTCCCACAGCAATTACGTTATAATTTGGATTGTGATTAATATAATCGACAATATGTTCAATACCGCTATCCAAATCTTCGTATGTATTCATTAAAACAGTATTCAAGTATATGGCAAAATAACAGGATAAAGATGCACCTAAAACCAAAGGCAATAGATTTACTTTTTTGGAACTGAAAGAAGCATAGAAAATGACTGATTCAATCAAAAAAAAGAATGCGAAAATCCACCAATAATTCATTAAAAATTGAGAAAAATTGCTATAATTACCTCTGAAAATATTTTTAAACATGGTTCTAAATTCATTGCTTAACGACCAGCTGACTAAAAGGTTAATTGATGTTAAGAACAAAAATATTTCTCTCTTGGAAGTATAATTTTTTAAAAATTTCATCAATGAATTTGTCGCAACCAGACTTAGTGGAATCAAGAGCAGAAGCAGATAGACCGGAAGCTTGGTTGAAACGGCAGAAATAATTAAAAAATATAACAGGAACCAGATTACAAATAAATTACGACTTACCTTTTTGGCTTCGAAAAAAATATAAAAAATAAATGGAACTACGAACAAAGGGAAGTACACAATGGATTGATTGAGGAAAAAGAAGAATCCCAATTCCTTGGAATTATTTTCAATTCCGGAAAATGCGCGCTCAAACATTTGAGATTGTTTAAAGAAGAAAAGAAAATCAGATCCGGAATGCTCGAGTATCATAAACAGGTGCCAGGGAAGCGCTATCAAAGCTGAAGTAAGAAGAATTGTAACAATTCTCTGGTAATTCCTTTCATCTCTATTTAAAATCTCAAATAATATAATTGAGAATATGACAATCGATCCGACAAATAGTTTAGTTAATAAGGCTAATCCAATGAATAAACCTGTCAATAAATAAAGATGAAACGATTCTTTCTTTCCTGATAATAAATACATATAAAATGCAATTCCGGTAAAAAATGTCAAAGCTATATCAAACTGTCCCTGCATGGACCAAAAATTAAAAAAGGGATTAAAGATTATCAGGAGAGCTGCAAAAAATCCGGTTTTACTATCATAATATAATTTTCCGGAAAAGAATATTACTATGGTTATTCCGATACTGAAAAGCGCAGAAAAAAAACGGGCAGAAAATTCATTAACTCCAAACAATGAATATGATAATGCTGTCAGCCAAACGTAAAGCGGGGGGTGGGAAGCAGAATAAAGTCCTTCAGGAGAAAAATATGATTGGTCCCAGAATGCGCCAAAATAAATTATACTTTTTGCCCTCACGGCATAAAGAGCCTCATCCCAGGATTGTAAATCAAAGCTTCCGAGGTTGATGAATTTTAAAATACTTATAATGGAAATTATAAGAACATAAATCCATGCTGACGGAATTATTTCACTCCTGAAATATGCGAAGCAATTTGGATTCCTGAGCTTCCCAATTAAGCGCTGAAGTAGCATTAATGCAATTCTGTTTATATGTATTATAAAGATCAGGATTGTTAATCAACATCCTTATTTTTTCAATTATTTCCTGCTTGTTTTCAGGATCAACTAATTCTCCGAATTTGTACTGACCCATAAACCTCTTTACTTCAGGAAAAGCGCTTGCTATTACCGGAATGCCGGCATGGCAATACTCAAATATTTTATTGGGGAGTACCAAAAAGTAATTCTTTCCGAAATTCTCAAAAATGGACATTCCTAGGAATCCGTTTGCAGTATATCTTAATAAACTCGATGCAGGTATATTATCGAGTAAAAATACTCTTTTGTTGAAAAGATGATGATGTCTGATATCATCTTTCATCTTGCCGTTTCCAAGGAAAAGGAGATTGCACTCCTCGAGCGATGAAATAATATCCAATAAAATGGGTATGCCTCTTCCGATTTGAAGCCCTCCCTGATAGATTAATAATTTTTTTTCATCGGATGGGTTATGGATGGTTTCAGGAAGATCTATTTTCTCTTTATTCAATTTTAAAGTTGGAAAATTTCCAATAACAACAGGGGGCTTCACATGTAAGGATGATTCAAGGATTTTTGCGATCGATTCATTGACGGTCATGATATCTTTTGCGCGGGGTGAAAAAATTTTCTCAACATATTTCCAAACAGCTTGTTTGAATTTTTTCTTCTGAAGCGAAGCAAGGCTTGAAAACAACTCTCGTGAATCGTAAATAAATTGAGTTTTAGAGAATAAGGATACAAAAAATGCTATAGGTAATGAATAAATATCCGGACAGATAAAAAAGTCTGTTTTATTTCTGAAACCATAGTAAAATGCTTTAAGATAAAAATCAAGGAAAGGAACCTTCTTTTTGGGTTTTAGCTTGATAAACTTAATTGTAATTCTTTCATTGCTGAGATACATATCCGCTTTTGCTGTTTTTTCCAATAACTCCGAAGGAATTAAAAATTGATGAAATGAAAAAATATTAACACGAAATTGATTTTCGACAAGCGTGTTAATCATTTTTAAGCTTCTCGAATCGAAGCGGATATCACCCAAAAAAAGAATTGTTACTAGTTTTGATTTCATTTGGTACTTTTTTAAATTATGAATTTCAACGAAACAGAATGGTGATCACCCAGATTATATGAATATGGTATAAAACTATAGCTAAGATCGAAATCCCAATATTTTATGCCAAGCCCGGCAGTTACATTCCTTGAATCATAACCGGTAATGTAACCAAATCTGGCGAAAAGCAAATTATTATAATTGCTTTCTAAAGCCATAGAGAAATGAATTTTTTTATCCTGAAAGTTATTTTTTACCTCCAGGAAAGCAGTATTAGTAAGAACTGAAATATCAAATCCATAGGCAACGCCAACGCCTGCAGAAATTGGCAGCTCGGTTGATACCTCGTTAAGTTTGCTCATGGTTCCTAAGTTTGTAACAGAGGCAGCAAGGATAAATTTATCATTAACTTTGTAGTTTCCTCCGATATCGAAAGCAAAACCGGAGGCATCCTCTACAAAAATCTTCTCATAAAGAAATTTTGCTGTAGCTCCAAGGGTAAACTGTCCGGTGGCTTTATATGCTGCGGATAAACCGGTTGAAAGATATTGGGAACTAAATGTACCTTGTGATTCGCCCGGAATTTCTCTTATCTCAATATCCGAAATTTTATAATTGAGCAAATGAAAACCAAAAGATAATTTATCGGATGATTTAAGTTTCAGCAATAGATACTGAGAATTTATATCCTGAATCGATTTCATGACTCCAATCTGGACTTCTGAGGACTCGGTGAGGCATAACCCGGATGGATTGCCGAGGGCGCTTGAAACACCGTAGGAATTGATGATTGAAGTTTCGCCCAATGAGGCAGTTCGGCTTTCTGTGGTTGTTAAAAATTTTAATCCTGAATTGCTTCCCTGAGCCAAGGCTCCCGAAGACAATACTAAAAATAATATAAATAATTTTATTTTCATAATTCTACAACTGAATAGTTAATGTTATCATTTGCAGTGGATAGTGAGTAAAGGGTTCCAATGCGAATACATAATTTAATGTTGGTTTCAATATATTGAAATCATGTGAAAAAGAAAAGCCAAATGATGGTTTTACGCCGTTATTTGTATTACTAATGTCTAATCGGTCTATACCGGCTCTGATTTGCAAAGCTGAATTAATACTATACTCCGCTCCAAATTTAAGAATGTTTGATTTTTGATTGCTGCTTTCAAAGGAAACTGTTGTATATAAATCCTCATTTACCTTATATCCGGCTCCGATTATTTTCAGGAGTGGAAATTTGTCTTTGGTAGAATTTCCGCTCTGTCCATATAATTCGGAAGTATCCCATTCGTAGGAAGTATTGATATCCTTAACAGTAACAGCCAAGGCAAATTTTTCAGTAATCTGATATATTAAACCCGCATCGACGCCAAAACCTGAGCTGGTTATCTCATCGTAAAGCTTTGCGTAATTAAACTTAAATGTTGCTCCAATTGCCAGTTTTGGCGTAAATTTTACTGCTGCGGCAAAATAAAATTGATTTTCAAAGGTGGATAATAATCCTGTCTGAAATCCATCATAATCTCTTCCGTCAATATTTGTTACTCCTGCGTTTATTAATCCTCCCGATAGGGCAGCGCTTAATATATCGCCATTATCCTGTTTAATTTTTACAGGCAATATGAATGAAAAAGTATTAAGGTTTCTATCCAGGTTTAAAAAGGTATAGGTTGCGTTAAATGTAATTTCTTCCTGGAACACTATTGTTGAAGGATTATAGTAAGGTGAAACAATACCTTCTTTGCATGCGGTCATGCTGTTTCCCATCGCTAAACCCTTCGCGTCAAAACCCATTCTCGAAAAGGAGCCCGCCATACTCTTTATCTGACTATGGGAGTATGAAAAAAAGACAAAGAATAGCGATACTAAAAGTAATATTTTTGAATTATACAATATTTTCATCATTCCAGCACCAATATTTTACCCCAAATATTTTCGTTTTCAATTCTTAACCGGTAGAAATATACGCCGTTAGGTACACGATTGCCGTTTTTATCTTTTCCATTCCAAATCTCTTCCTGCTCATCAAGTCCGGTTTTGGTAATTTCATTAATGATATTTCGTATGTGATTCATTCCAAAATCAAAAATGTCGAGTGAAATCTTGCTTGAGTTGCCGGAAATTTTATAGTGAATTCGAATAGATTCATCATTTGGTGAAAATGGATTCGGATATGCGTATGATTCACTTGACTTGGTGGGTTGAAAAGCCCGCTGTATATGCCACTCCGTACCGAACTTTTTATTAATATTATCGATGGTGTAAACAAGTCCATCTCCGGTTCCAAGCCAAATTGTGTCACCCTGTATAGCAATTGATATGATTTGGTTATTTAAAATACGATAACCATTTTGTTTGTCATAAATATTCGAAAACAATTCGAATGATTTGCCGTCATTATCCGACCTGAAAATACCGACATCAGAGCCGACATAAATTACAGAATCGCGAAAAGCCAGAATGTTAGCTTTCGTTCCTTTAAGGAGCGTATTCCATGAGTCGCCGCCGTTTTCAGTATAGCAGATGCCGTAATCTTCATTTTGAGGATTATCAGCCCGCCAACTGGTTATCCATATGCGTTTTTTATTTTTCAATTTTTGCTGGTTAATGTGTATTACCCAGTCGCCCAGGATATGGGATGATTGATTTTGATGATTGAATTTTTTCCATGAAACTCCGCCATCGGTCGATTTATTAACTCCTCCCGCAGTTCCGGCCCATATTTCTAATGAATCTACTGCGTAAACTGAAAATCCCATGTGATTATTATTGTATCTCGGATTAATCTCAAAAGTGCGATTGCTATCCGGTGAAATTGAGTTCAGGTTATCGGGTGGAAGTAATATTCTTGAAAATGTTTTTCCCAGGTCAGTTGATTTTCTTATCCCGGATGACCATGAACTAATCCACAAAATATTATCAGCCATGGAAACGCCATAGGTTACATTTTGTTGGTTAACTGTAACCGGTAACGCCTTTATGATATTATTTCCATATAAAATTACAGAATCTCCGCGCTGATCTTTTGCCTGGTCAAAATATACCCATGATTCACCGCGATTAGTTGAGACCGTGAAACCGCCTCCGATAGCTACTCCGGTTGAATCGTAAACTGTGGCAGTCCATATAGTATCACCCTTTACAAGAAAACTGACGATAGTTGGATGGCTGAATTCTTTAATACCTGAATAGTTTTTCCAATTTTTTCCGGCATCAGATGATCTGCTCAAACCTTTTGAATTGGTTATCCATATAAAATTATTTGCAACTACAATATCACCTATGCTGTTGCCCAAAAAACGGGGGTTTAAATCATCGATCGAGGATTTTAAAAAACTTTTCTGCGCTGCCAGATTATTACTGAGCAGCAAAAGAATTACAGATAATTTTAAAAAAATATTCTTCATTATTTTACAGTAATATAGTGTGTGTTAACTTTGCTTGTTGAATCGGATTTATCTGATGCAAAAAAATCAAAACGGTACCTGCCCTTTGGATTCTGGTCAGTGATTTGAATTGTCAGGGAATACAATCCATCATTTGCTTTATCATCTCCGCTTATGCCTGCTTTGTTACCATCATCAAACATTTGGAATGGATTACCGGAAGCCGGTGAACCGTCTGGTTTATAGGAATTGAAATAAACCTTTTTTATATCCGCATTACCTTCAGGATCGTTAACCTTTGCAATAAGAAAATATTTCTGTGTTCCTTCCGAAATAAAAATAGTATCGGGGGCAAAGATTTTTTCAATTACCGGTGGATGATTTTCACGAATTATGACTAAATTAGAGACGATAAGATTACTCGTTCTTGTTTTTGAGTCAGTTCCGAATATCCTTAGTGCGTAATTACCAATATCTTTTCGTCTGATTGATAAGGGAATAACTCCAGAATGTAAAAATCCTGAATTGCCGGTTAAAGATGTCTTGACCGTGCTGATATCACCTGTAAATTCACTTGTTATATTATCGGTGTTAATTATTCTATAACTGAATTTTTCGATTTTCAGAGTTTCATCGATAATATTTTCTTCGGTAAGCGAAAAGGTGATGAATACCTTAACGGAGTCATCGGGATTTTTTCCGTTGGCTATGCTAATTGAATCTGTATTAATTTTTACCGGAGAAATATCAACTAATTTGATGAAAGGGACACCCGTTTCTTCCGGGATAGAAGAGTCCTCAATGTTCTCACATGATGGAACGAAAAAAAGAAGCAGCAAGGCAATAAAAGGTATTAAATATATTTTTTTCTTCACTTGTCTTCACCTAATTTTTTTTGTTAACTTATTTAAATAGGTCTCAAATTGCAAGGGATTTAATATTCAAGGATATATTAGTAAAGCATTTATTTGTAAAATTTCATTAAAAGCCAAGATATAATGCTTTAAAACCACATTAAATTGCATTTTAATAATTTAAACTAAAAGGTGTTAAAGAAAATGTTAGAAAGAATATAATTATGCAAATCCAACCAAGCAATTTACGCTTGGTATCCAAAGGAACAAAATATTCAACAGGTGGATGCTCAAGTTTGACAACAAAAAAGAGCATAATTGCCCACAAAAACCAGCCGGACCATCCATAAGAAAAGTCAATTTCAACCAATGGAAGAAAACCCATTAATCCGAAAATGAGGAGCAATACAAATACTATTCTGGCAACTATTTTGTGGTTTCTGTGACCGAACATTGTATAAAAAATATGTCCTCCGTCAAGCTGGCCTACGGGCAATAGATTCATCGCCGTAACAAACAAACCGAACCATCCGGCGCACAGATATGGATAGTGATAGATTTCATTCATTGGAGGTACGAATCCGGCATTAAAAAAGAGCGCTATTCTTTCAATAAAAGAATAGAGAAGGGTATCCCCAAATCTTAAACCGCTTTCAGGTATTCCGGTAAAAATATACTCCGGATGAATCTGGAACAGAAATTGAATGTCCGGAAGATGAGTGAAACCCCAGAGCAACACCAAAAGGCTGGCTATGAAGCCGGAAATGGGTCCATAAGCTCCTATATCGAACATTGCTATATTATCAGGCACCCTGCTCTTTGTTTTGATTACAGCGCCTAATGAGCCGAAATTCAAAAATCCCGGTATTGCAGGCATTGGTATAAAAAATGGAAGAGTTACCTCAACTTTATGGTAGCGGGAGGCAAAAAAATGACCAAATTCATGACAGGTTAATATAAAAAGCAATGAAAGGGAATATTCAATTCCATACATGAAATTATTAAGTTCGAAATAGTTTTCAATATTCCTCCATTGGACGCCGGCAATAGTAGCGGTAAAAAACGTCAATAGGAATAGCAAAATGTGAAGGGGGTAGTTATATTTAAATTTTAGCATAAAAAAGGCAATCTTTTCTCAATAATTTTTTTTTTACAATTTACAAAAAATATTTTGAAATAAAAGTATAAAAATGTTATCTTGTAGTAAAAATAATTTAAAAGGATGGTTATGAAAATAAATTTTACCAAAGCAACCGCTGCCGGAAATGATTTTGTTATGATCGATTACCGTAACATTTCATTTGAATTTAGTATATGTGATTTTGTAAAAGCAGCCTGCGACAGGAAATTTGGCATTGGGGCAGATGGTGTTATATTTATTGAAAATGATAAAGATGCGGAATTTCTGATGCGTTATTTCAATGCTGACGGTTCGGAAGGTTCATTGTGTGGTAATGGCGCCCGCTCAGCGGCAAAGTATATGTCGGGACTCATGAATAAGAACCATTTATGTTTTAAGGCAGTGGGTAAAATTTATGAGGCGGATATTAAAGGAAAAGAAGTTAAATTGTTTTTGCCTGATCTGAATGAGGACATAAAAGAATATGATTTCAATATTGATGAAATTAACATTCATTCATACTTCATCGATACGGGTTCTCCACATGTTGTGATTTTCGAAGAGTTGTTTCCGGATAAGGTTGGTTTAGAACAGTTGGATGTTTTTAATCTCGGAAGAAAGATAAGATATCACGACTTGATTGCTCCTGGCGGAGCAAATATAAATTTTGTTAAAGTTCTGAATGAGGAATCTATTAAAATCAGAACATACGAGAGGGGAGTTGAGGATGAGACTTTGGCATGCGGAACAGGTTCCATAGCCTCTGCAATCATCAGCCGTTTTCTCAATAAAACAAAAACACCGGTTTCTGTGTTTACCCAGGGCGGTGATAGATTTGAAGTCAACTTCAACATTCAGCAGGAAAAATACTCGGCTTTATCTTTAGAGGGTCCGGCGATAATGGTTTTTGATGGATTATGTTTTTACGATGAATCATTAAATATTTTATCACAAAATAATTCTTAATTTATGTTTGCATGTGAAAATGAAAAATTTGACGCCTACGTAGTTGAGGCTTATAATAAACTGCCAAAACCTTTTCTAAAAAAAATTGATAATGTGGAGGTGGTCGTAGAAGAATTATCGGATGGTTTTGGCGGTTCCGGTTTGTTGGGTTTATACTCAGGTGTTCCGCTCAGTCACCGGAATACGGCCTATGGAATGTTTCCAATACCACCTGATATCATCAGACTCTTTAAGTATAATATTTGCAGAATTGTCAATTCGGAGTTCGAGCTGAAGAGCAAAATATTTGAGGTTCTTTATCATGAAATCGGGCACTATTTCGGAATGAATGAGGAACAAATCAGAAAATCAATGCAGGAGTTTAAGTTAGAGATGTTTGAATGAAAATTTATTTTATTGAAAAAAAATAATCTTGAAAATTATGAGAAAAAGTATTAACTTCTAAATTATTAAAAAACGGAGAATTTATGTCGAAAGTAATACTTACAGTTAGTTATGAGATCTATGCCGAGAAGAGAGAAGGTTTTCTTTCTTTAATGAAGGAGATCAAAGAGAAAGTTATGTCAATGAATATTTGTACATATTCAGTTTATGAGCAAATGGGAAGAAAAAACAAGTTTTCGGAAGTCTATATTTTTAACAGCGCGGAAGATTACGATAAATTTGATGAACAGGAAGAAACGCTCGACTCATTGGTCGATAAAGTTAATACTGAGTTTGTCAAAGAGGGCAAAGTTAGCTCAACACAGGTTATAGAAGTTCTTTGATCACATTTTTAATTTTATAAATCTATTTGAATGAACGAAAAATGTTTAATTTTAGGCGGCGCAGGTTTTATCGGCTCGCATCTGGCTGACGAATTGTTAAGTTGCGGCTACCAAGTCACAATTTTCGATAAAATTAATTCATTCAAAGGGAATATCAACCATTTACTAAAGCATGTAAAATTTATTGAGGGTGATTTTAATAACGATATCGATGTAAGAAATGCTGTTAAATCAACGGATTATGTTTATCATCTTGTCAGCACAACTTTGCCCCAAAGTTCAAATTTGAATCCTGCATATGATGTTGAGTCTAATGTTTTGGGATCAATTAAGCTGTTAGAGGAGTGTGTTTCACAGTCTGTTAAAAAAATCGTTTTTCTTTCTTCAGGTGGTACGGTCTACGGCGTTCCCAAAACCATCCCTATAACCGAGGATCACGCCTGCAATCCCCTCTGTTCTTATGGTATAACAAAGATTGCAATTGAGAAATATTTGAATTTGTTTTATTATCTTTACAATCTTGATTATTCGGTTATCAGGTTGTCTAATCCTTACGGAGAAAGGCAGAATCCAAATGTGCCGCAAGGCGTGATATCAGTCTTCCTGAAGAAAGTATTGCTGGGTGAAAAAATTGATATATGGGGAGATGGTTCTGTAATTCGTGATTATATTTATATCAGCGACGTTTCCTCTGCACTTATAAATGTTATTAAGAAAAGCTCAGTGAATAAGACTTTTAATGTCAGCAGCGGTGCCGGATATTCACTGAAGGAGATTATAACCTCGATTGAAAATGTAACAGGAATGAATGCTTTAGTAAATTACACAAATGCAAACAGGAAATTTGATGTTCCGGTTAATATTTTAGAAAATACACTGTTTAAAAATGAATTCGGTTGGTCACAGGTAATACCGCTGGAAGAGGGTATTGGGAGGACGTGGAATTGGATAAAAAATCAGAAATTTTAGGTTTGTTATGATTCCTTTTGTTGACAATTTAATGCCTTTCAGATATCAGCATCTGGAGTATACTTTAAAAGGATTGGATTCTACCGGAGTAGCTCTCGTCGAGCATAACGGAGTCTCTTTTATGCCGGCCGGAGTTTCAGATGACACAGGCATATATTTTTTTATTCCACAGATCGCGAAGTTTTTTAATCTTGGTTTGGATTTATCGATTTCGTTATTTTTTTCATTCCTTTTGATTGTCAGCCTTGCAGCGGCAGTACTTTCAGTGTTTGGTTTGATAAAAAAAAGAAGTCACAGACTATTTTCACTTGCCTTTTTAGGTGTTCTTTCCATATATTTAATTCTTAGGGGAGACATTTACACATTATCTGCACTGTCAGCCCTTGTTGTGATTCCGTTAACATATTACTTAAGGACAAAAAACTTAAAAATCAGATATCTGATTCTGCAATATTTTCTGTTCGGTTTATTGATAGCTCTTTCCAATTTTGTCAGGAGTAACTCGGGAACAGCTGTAATGATTTTCCTTATATCATTTCTTGTGATTGAGTATTTCTATTCTAAGAAAAAGTTTTTACTCTTTTTCTGCATCTTGTGCATAGGATTTCTCTCCGGAAACGCAGGTATATCTTCAATAAAGCATAGTAGAGATACTTTTCTTCTTAAACAGGGTATTTCGAGTAAGGAAATGGTTGAAGGACATGTCTTTTGGCATTCGGTTTATATCGGTTTTGGTTACCTGAACAACAATTACGGGATTAAGTATGATGATGATTTTGCGTATGCCAGGGCAAGGATGCTGAATCCGTCGATTCTCATACATTCGAATGAATATGAAGAGCTGATGCGTGATGAAGTTTTTAAACTCATCAAAAATGATCCCTGGTTTGTGGTTAAAACTATTACATCAAAAATGGGTTTGGTTTTATTTTACCTGATTCTATTTTCAAATATTGGATTGTATTATATCATAAAATCAATAAAAAACAGTCGAATTTCGGTACCGTTATTATTAGCATTATTCTTCAATATGTCTTTTCCGCTAGTTGTTATGCCTTTTCCGGGTTATATGATTGGAGTTGTCGGTATCATAATTTTGTTTTCCATACTTTCGTTGGAAACCAATTCGAATCCGGAAATTGAACAGAATAATTTCCGTTACTTTTTCAGAAAAACTTACAAAGGTGAAAATTGAAAAATAATTTCTCATTATCGGTCTTTTTTCCGGCATACTATGATGAAGATAATATTGGCAAGGTGGTTACAAAGGCTATCGAAGTTCTCAATGAACTGGAATTAAAAGAGTATGAAGTAATTATCATCGAGGATGGAAGTCCGGATAGAACTGCAGAGGTAGCTGATAGTTTAGCCGCTCAATTTCCCGGAGTAAGGGTTATTCATCACAAAAAAAATATGGGTTACGGAGCTACATTAAAAGATGGTTTCATGAATGCAAAAATGGATTATGTGTTCTATACCGATGGAGATAATCAATTCGATTTAGATGAACTGAAAAAATTTGTTGCGCTGATACCATTTACGGATATTGTATCAGGTTTCAGAATCAGGAAGCAATATTCTAATTACAGGAAATTCACATCATTTATTTATAATCTGATTTTGCGATTTCTATTCCAAATTGATGACAGGGATATCGATTGCGCTTTCAAATTATTTCCAACAAAGTTGTTTAAGGAGATAGTGATCGAGTCAAAAGACGCTTTTATTGATGCTGAAATTATGATAAAAGCCAGATTACTTAATTATTCCGTTACTGAAGTTGGAGTCCAGCACCTTCCCAGAATCGATGGCATCTCAACTGGAGCGCGTCCAAGCGTTATTTTCAGGACATTTGGAGAAATTTATAGATATTATAAAAAATACAAAAATCAGACATCTTAGACTATAAGGGTGAAAAAAAAATTGAAAGTAAACATTACTATTCCGGTTTATAATGAAGAAAAAATACTTGAGCAGAGTATTGATAATTTGAATAACTTCCTCACTCTTAATTTCACGGATTTTGAGTGGGAAATTGTTATCGCTGATAATGCATCAATAGATAAAACCCTTACTGTTGCGAAACAATTACAAGACAAATACGAGAAAGTAAAAGTTATACATTTGGATGAGAAGGGAAGAGGCAGAGCTCTAAAAAAAACATGGCTTGCATCTGATGCGGATATAGTAAGCTATATGGATGTTGATCTATCGACTAATTTGAATCATTTTCCTGAGATGATACGGGGTATGCAGAAAAATGGATGTGATATCGGAACAGGTTCCCGGCTTATGAAGGGTTCGAGAACTAAAAGAAGTTTTAAGCGCGAATTTATTTCAAGATCATATAATATGATGATAAAAGTTCTCTTTTTTACAAAATTCTCCGATGCCCAGTGTGGTTTCAAGGCAGTTACCAGAAAAGTTGTGGATAGTATCATAAAACCTTACGTTGAAGATACAGGCTGGTTCTTTGATTCCGAATTATTGATAATCGGCGAGAAGCTTGGTTTTAAAATATTGGATGTTCCGGTTGAATGGATTGAAGATTTAGATACAAGGGTAAAAATAATTAAAACCGCCACCGACGATATTAAGGGACTTTTAAGGGTAAAGAAAAATTTTCTGAAAGGGATTTATAAAATTGGAAAATGAACTATACCAGAAGTTTTATCAGGTTGAAACTACCCATTGGTGGTTTTCTGCGAGAAGAAAAATTATAGTTGATACTATAAAAAAAATAATCGGATTAAAGAAAAATTCAGATGTTTTGGATTATGGTTGCGGCACAGGGGGAATATTGGATCTCCTTTCTGAGGATTACAATACTTTCGGAGCGGATACCTCTCAGCTTGCAATTGATTTTTGCCAAAAGAGAGATTTAAAAAATATTCTGCACATCCCTGATGTTCTGGAATCTCCAGAGTACAGAGGCAGATTTGACATGGTTACGGTCTTGGATGTAATTGAACACATCGATGATGATATTGGCGCGCTTAAAGGGATTCATCCTTTACTTAAAGAAAATGGATACCTATTTGTTACAGTGCCGGCCTATCAATTTTTGTATGGTCCATATGATGAATTAACCCAGCACAAACGAAGGTATGTAAAAAAGAATCTTGAGAAGGTTATAATGGCATCAGGCTTCGAGATAGTCAGAACTTCGTATTTTAACACATTCTTAAGTCCGCTTCTTATTGTTTCAAGATTGATCAGCGCAAAGACCGGTTCAAATAATGATACTGATGTGCCCAATAAATATATCAACTCTATTCTCAAGGTAATCTTTAACAGTGAAAAATATCTCTTGAGATTCCTCTCGTTTCCATTCGGTATTTCCATTATGTGCATTGCCAGAAAGAAATGAAACCTTTTTTTAAAAAAATTGGTATTCTACTCAATCCCGAAATTTTACAGCATATACATCTTGTAATCCTTAACAGAATGAGAAAGAGATCAAATGCCGCAAAATTCCAAAAATCTATAATCAACCGTCAGGATATTAAAAAAAAGGTAATTCTGTTTTCTGATTCTTCCAAAGGACTAATAGATTCTGCTGACCGGGAAATTCTTCAATCAATAAATAATAATTCAAATGGTTATCTGGATGGTAAATTTAATTTATTATCAGCAAAATTTTCCTTCAATCATAAAATTAATTGGCTCTATGACCCGATTGACAATCGTGATTGGGATGAAAGAAAATTTGATGAAAGAGATGTAACCTATCCGGGTTCTCCAAAGGACGTAAAAATAGTTTGGGAATTAAACCGTCATCAGTATTTATTTACGTTGTCAAAAAATTATTTAATTACCCGTGATGATAAATATGCTGATTGTGTAACCAATCATATACTTAGCTGGATTGAACAGAATCCGGTTGATAGGGGAATTAATTGGGCTAGTTCAATGGAAGTAAGTATCAGGCTTCTGAGCTGGATTTTATCACTGGATATTCTTCGTGAGCATTCCTCGTTTGTAAACTCTGAAAAAATAATTATGGATTCTGTCTATGAACATATTCAATTTCTTAATTACCATCTTTCTGAAGACAGGTTATTACATACAAACCATTTGATTGGAGAGCTAACAGGGTTGATTATTGCATGTATGGTTTATGAGTTTAAGGACAGCGATAAAATAATGCAAAGAACACTTCCTAAGTTATCAAAAGAATTGAAAGACCAGGTTTTTCCTGACGGAGTATCAAAAGAGCAGTCTACCAGCTATCATCGCTTTGTTATCGATTTTTTAACTTTAATAGTCGTAGCTGCTGATAGATCAAAAGTAAGAGTTCCCCCTTCTATAAGAAGCATTCTGGAAAAAATGATCATTTATGTTAACGCTGTTATAATGCCGGATGGCAGCTCACCGATGATCGGAGATGCGGATAATGGAAGAGGTTTTTTAATATCCGAACAAAGTAATTTTTGGAATTTTGGGCATGTTTTAGCCAATGGCGCTATTATATTTAAAAATGGTTTGTTTAAAAATAACTCCGCAGTGGAAGAAGAATCTTTTTGGCTCTTTGGAAATGAAGGCAAAATTATTTATGAATCCCTTGATATGGAGACAAAAGGACTCGAGGTTTATAAGTTCTCCGAATCAGGTCACTATATTGTAAAAGATATAACAGAAGGATTCTATTTTTTTGTAAGGGGAGGAAAATTTGGTATGGGAGGAAATTATTTTTCCTCACATTCTCATTTTGATCTTTTATCGCCGGTGGTTTGTATCAAAGGCGCGCCTATTTTTCTAGATACTGGAACATATGTTTATAATGGCGATCCGGAAAACAGAAACAGATTCAGGATATCTCAGGCACATAATAATATTACATGGAGTTCACCATTAGCCATTCCGAAACTTAACTTTGGATGGAAAAAAGTATGCGATGCTTTACTGATTGAAGATTCCAAAAATGATAGTTCAATAAAGCTTGTTTTCGGATTAAAAAAAGTTAGAAAATACAAGAGAGAATTCATTCTTAAAACAAATTCAGTTGTAATTAACGATTATTTTTACGATTCATTTGATAATTTACAATGGAATTTCCATCTTCATCCGGATTGCAGGATTGAAGAGAGTAGTAAGGACTATGTGGTTATAAACAACGGGGATATAAAAGTAATCTTTAGAGCGAGTTATCCGGGACTAAAAGTAGCGGTTAGCGAGACATCCTTCAACTACGGGGAGAAAATTAAAAATTTGAGATTGAGTTTGGATAAATCTGTGGTCAAATCAGAAGTAGTCTCTTTCACCCTCAGCGAGTTTTAGTTTTTCTAATCATATTTAAAAATTCATCGGCTGAAAATGAATTTAGAATATCTTCCTTTTTTACAAATGTTTTATTGATTATTCCTACTCCGAACCTAACATTACCTAATGATTGAACGCTATGTGCATCCGAATCAATAGAAATTTTTATTCCTGACTTTAATGCCTTTGCGATTATCTGGTAAGAGGCATCAAGTCTGTGTTCGTCAGAGTTCAGTTCTATAGCAGTATTATTATCTTTACATGCTTTCAAAACCTTATCCCAATCAAATTTATATGATTCACGGGATAATAACAATCTACCCGATGGATGTCCGAGAATTGTTGTATATTGATTACTTGCTGCATTTACCAACCGGTCTGTCATTTCTTCGTAGGAGAGTTTGAAATTAGAATGAATACTTGCAACTATGAAATCAAATTGTTTTAAAATGTCGTCATCATAATCCAGAGAACCATCTTTTAAAATATCGGATTCTATTCCTTTAAAGATTTTTATGTTACTATATTTTTTTTGTATTTTGTCTATTTCCGACCATTGATCTAGTAATCTATCGGGTTTTAATCCGTTTGCATAAAAAGCGGATTGACTATGATCGCAAAAACCAATATATTCAAAACCGAACGAAATTGCGCTTTTCACCATTGACTCCAAAGAATCACGGCCATCACTCCACGTAGTATGTATATGCAATGCACCTTTTATATCAGAAATATTGATTAACTCGGGAATAACATGTTTTTCTGCCATTTCAATCGCCAATGGTTCATCTCTTAGTTCCGGACGAATAAATTGAATTCCGATGGCATTGAAAATATCCGCTTCTTCCAGTATCTGAATTGGGGTATCATGTTCCCGAAGCTCCTTAGGCGACAGATGAAATTTATTTTTCTCGACTGTATGAAAAAAACTTGTTAAAAATACTTCACTTGAAGATTCAAAAAACAGTATCAAGGGATAACTTGCTTCGGAACAAAATCTAATTATGAAAGGTATATTAGTTTGAGAAACAGCCCTGAAAACATCCGGCTTAAGTTCATGCATATCCTTGAAATATTTATTCAGTATTGGTATTGCCTCAGCCTTTGAATCGGTGGCTATCAGATATTCGATTGAACTATATGTCTCGGCTTTTCGTCTGAATACGCCTGTGGCAGAGTAATTTTTAAATTTCGATTTTTTTAAAAAATCATTAAACAATTCATCTGCAGCGTAGACTTGTGAAGCTAAAAACTTGCCGGAATTTAACTTTATGAACTCGATATTTTCCAAGACACTTTTTTGCGTTTTTTCACCAAATCCATTTAGAAGGATTAACCTATTCTCTTTGCAAGCGTATTCCAATTCTCCAATAGAGGATATTTCAAGTTCGTTCCATAAACGTTTTACTTTTTTTGGACCTAACCCTTTAATCTTTAGGATTTCAAAAATACCATCGGGAATTGATTTCATTAATTCAGCGTGATAGATAATTTGACCACTCTCAATATATTCCGCAATTTTTTCCAATGTAGCTTTTCCAATACCCTTTACATTTTTCAGTTCCCCGGATTTAAAGGATTCATCAACGGGGGAGGGCAAATTTAAAATAACGCGGGCAGAATTTCTGAATGCAGATATTTTGAAAGGATTATCACCCTGTAATTCGAGCATATCGGCAATTTCTTCAAATAATTCTGAAATATTTCTGTTCAGGTTAGTGGTCATAATATTTTAAAATTCTATTCCTAATTCCGTTATAACTTTTTTAAGTTTTGTATGTTGGTGCCTAATTTCATCAGAAATGAGTTTAACTTCGGCAAGGACGGGCATAAAGTTGGTATCACCATTCCAGCGGGGAACAATGTGAAAATGAATGTGATTCTCAATTCCTGCACCCGCAGACCTTCCAATATTGAGTCCAATATTGAAGCCATCCGGTTTCAAGGCATGCTTAAGAATAGTCTGAGCATGCTCTACATAGGTTAAAAATTCTGATTTTTGCTGCATATCCAGTTCTTTAATATCCGCAGTGTGTTTGTTAGTGATCACCATCAGATGTCCGCTATTATAGGGAAAACGATTCATAATCAGCGTGAAATTATCAGCACGCGCTAATATTAAATTTTCATCATCATCTTTACTTTCGATTATTGAACAAAACACACATTTGGATCTGTCTTCATTCTGAAATGAATCAATATATTGTGATCTCCATGGTGACCAGAGTTTTTGCATATTTTCTCCATATAAAAAAGAAAGCTGACTATTGTCAGCTTTCCAAGTTGTGAATTTATTACTATTCTTCTTCTTCTTTTTCTTTTTCGGCTGCTGCAATGATCTTGTCCATTTCCTCTTTTGGAACCTCTTCATAACGCGAGAATTTTCGAGTGAAAAATCCTCTTCCCTGAGTCATTGAACGGAGTACAGTGGCATATTGATGAATTTCAGAGAGTGGAACCTGGGCTTTTACAATCTGATTGTCTCCATCGGCTTCCATTCCCAATATTCTTCCTCTGCGTGAAGTAAGATCACCCATGATATCACCCATGTATTTATCCGGTATAGTTACTTCAATTATGTAAAGTGGTTCCAACAAAATTGGTTTTGCGTCCTTAAATCCTTTCTTAAATGCCTGGGCGCCTGCAATTTTGAATGACATTTCGTCTGAATCCACCGGATGATGGGTTCCGTCAAAGATTGTAACCTTCACGTCAACAATTTTATAACCGGCTATAACGCCTCTTCCAAGAACGTCGATTATACCTTTCTCAACTGCAGGTATAAATCTACCCGGCACAACACCACCGACAACAGCGTCTTCGAATTCGAATCCTGTTCCTCTCGGTAGCGGTTCAATTTTCAGATGAACGTGACCGTATTGGCCTCTGCCGCCTGATTGTTTTTTATGTTTAAATTCAGAATCCGCAACTTTACCCTTAATTGCTTCACGATAGGGAATTTTTGGTTCGACGATATCAACGTCAACTCCATATCTTTCCTTGAATCTTTTAACAATGATGTTAAGATGCAAT
>Ga0351859_1006_pt1 | contig 56073 bp, 45 predicted proteins | sample BONcelFGM3001D11_FD_206789 | JGI IMG/M metagenome (GOLD analysis project Ga0351859, IMG submission 206789) | Enriched cells from coal bed in the Powder River Basin, Montana, United States - BONCAT cells FGM rep2 HSBNCT.FGM.300.1.D11 ... | reverse complement strand
CTTAGTAATCAGTCCTTTACTCATAACTTTCTCCTTTTTATTTAGATTTTAATTTCTTCGGCTGTACAATAATAATACTTAAACTTAATAAATAGTGGTAAAAGTATTAATAATTACGAGTGGATCGTTCATTACATATGCTGTAAATAATGGTTGGGAAATGAAGGATAAGAATGTGAGTACGATTTATGATATAAATGCCACGGCGTACCGTGGCAATTAGATTTAATTATCCTAATAATTAATAGTCTTCAAATGAAATAATCCAAAACTTGTACAAAAGACTGCCATCATCAACGCGATCTTTTCTTAAAGTTATATTATAATCTCCGACTTCAGATTCAAATCCTTCCTGTCCACGTCCGTTATCCCATGAATCTTTTGGGGTCATATCAGCATCTGCAAGCGTAAGTAAATAATAATCCCATCTATCAGGATTGCTTGAATACTCACCTGCAGAATAAATCTCATCGTCATAATCACAGCTAACTCTTATATAATATTCATCCTCGTCTAAATGCTTAACATAGTCCAACTGGTAATGAGTAGTATCATCTTCGTCATCATCCTCTTCAAGTAAATATTCCAGGTTATAAAATTCAAAACCTTCCATTTTTAGAAAGTGTTCTACCTCTGCCCTGTTTTTTGCAAGCTCAAGTAATTTTGTAATATCAGTAAATTCCATATACTGTGCATATGAACTGCCGATGCCAAATAGAAAAGTAAAAAGGAATGCAAGATGTTTTAACATGTTTATTTCTCCCTTGAAATAGTTGAAGTGATTTTATGAAGTGAATGCATTAATTATCTATACTGTAAAAGTAGCACATAGATAGAAAAAATATTTTTAAGACTGGTGATAAATTAAGAATAGTTTGATGTTTTGTAAAGAGTAACAGTTTACTTTAGAAGATTTTTAACTTTTTGATTGTCTATCACGGGCCACCCAGTAACAGAACAATTTAAAATAAAACTCCCCGCTGCTGTGGTTAAACATCGGGGAGATAATCTAGTTAAAACTTAAGAGTACAACCGGGCTAACAAACAAAATAATCTTTTATTGAACCTTGTAAACTTGTTTTATCGTACTTAATAAATTTGTTCTTGCTTCATCACTGATTACATTATTTATAATTCCGGTTTCATAAATTAATCCATCAAAATAAACTGTGCTGTTTTTAATACTACCCCTTCCAATCAGCAATCCATCTATTTCACTCTTTCCAATTACACCGCTGTAAACCAATTCTCCATTTACATAAACTCTGGAATTCTTTGTGTTAAATTCTATATACAAAATATTTATTCCGGATTTAATTCCTTTAATATAAACCTCTCCGGCGGTTCTTACTACTAACTCATTAACTCCATCCTTGTTCTTTTCAATACTCACAGCATGTTTTTTATTCCCTTTGCTGTCTATCAGAATATTTTCATTAACTGTTTCATTAGCCTTAAAAACAATCAGTAAACTTAAAGGATTCTGAACCGTAACATCACTATTGCTGGTGTAATCATTCGAACCATCATACTTAACACCCATAAGTTCACCATCAGTTATTTTTTTTGGTCGTTTATCAAAACCATCGGTAGTTAAATCTTTACCGTTTAATTCATACTGCTTTGCAATATTTCCGTCTGATTCTTTAATTCCCCATTGTGCAGATGTCCAGAATTTTATCTCATTATACCAATTATCTTTTATTGCTAACTCTATAAAACTATTCAATAAGTTTTTGTTTGCTACTCTTCCTTCATCAATATTTACTCTTTTTACATATTGATTGGTCTCAGCCAAAAGATCACTGCTGCGCTGTGGTACACTTTGCCCTATCAGATAACTATTTATAGTTAATGCTGTTAGTAGAATAAAAAGTGCTTTTATATTTAATATTTTCATCTTAAAAACCTTTTATATATTGATTAAAAAATTGCCCTGTAAATATATTTTAAGTGGTTGTATTATTATTTACCATCCATCACAATTATGTGATTACAGGCAAAATAAATTTCAAAAAATTTGGATTTTTTTTATGAATTGGAAAACCAATTTGTGAAAGTTAATCAAAAGACTTTACCCCTTCGCACTTTGTATTACATACTATAAAAAAGCACCTAAAATTAATTTTTTGTCTTAATTAACAAGAGCAGTTCGCTGCTTCGCCGTGACGGAGAATTAAAGCTACAACCTTCTAAGGATTCCTTTAAAACAAAAAACCGGCTGAAAGCCGGTTTTTATCTTGTAGTAGCGGGGGCAGGACTTGAACCTACAACCTTCGGGTTATGAGCCCGACGAGCTACCAATTGCTCCACCCCGCGATATAAATTCTATTTTTTAAGCAATAAACGCTGTTTTCTTTTCAAAATTTCGTGGGCAAATATAGTTAAACAGCTTTGCGATTGCAAATCAACTTTATATCAGCCATCTGTGTTGTTAAAACTGGATGCAATACCATCTAATGCCTGCGAACGTGCATGAATTTCATTCAGTTTTTGGATAAGACTAAGAATTACTTTTCTTTTGTCTTCCACAAGGCCCGCCATATAAGAGCTTACTTCGGGCATATTGCATTCATCCAAAACGCTTTCGTAAAATCTTACCATTGCTGTTTCTCTGCGTAACGCTTCATTTAAAGTTGCGCAGGTATTTTTGCAGGCGTGCTGACATTTTATTTCTAACTCAGCCATGGCTTCCTCAGGTTATAATGATTAAATATACTGATACATTCGAGTTTAACTTAATTATCTGTTGATCATCTTTCAGAGTGTCATTTCGAAGGAGTCCACGACTGAGAAATCTTTCACCCATATTAGAAACAGATTTCTCTCTTCGTTCGAAATGACAAATATGGAAATTCTTCAACATAATCTTTAGACCGGTTCAGCTAGTTTTACTAATTCTTTTCCGCGTGTTAATGCCTGTTCGTTTAAAGGAATTAAATTATGTCTACGCGGAGGCAACGCTTTTTTAAGCGCTTCAATAATTGTTTCAATTTTTAATATCGGACGTTTTTCTAAAAACGCACCTACCATAAACATATTTGCAATTTGTTTTGTGTTTAATTTATCTGCTTCTTCATTACCGGCAATACAAACAATTTCAATATCGGTTCTGGTTGGAGGATGCACAGCAGTTGACTGTTCATAAATTAATAGTCCGCCCGGCTTAACAGTTTTTTCAAACTTATCTATTGATGGCTGATTAAGAAGTATTGCAGTATCAAATACTGAAATTATCGGCGAGCTGATTCTTGAATCAGATACAATAACTGTACAGTTTGCTGTTCCGCCTCTCATTTCAGGTCCGTATGAAGGCATCCAGCTAACTTCTTTTCCTTCAATCATTCCTGCATAAGCAATTAATCTTCCCATAGAAAGCACGCCCTGCCCACCGAATCCTGCAAAAATTATTTCGTGTTCTTTTGTCATTTCAAAATTCCTTTAGTTAATACAGATTTAGTTTTGGGGAACCTTTAAATCACCAAGAGGATACATTGGTATCATTTGTTCCTCAAGATATTTTATTGTTTCAACGGGTGTCATTTTCCAACCGGAAGGACAATTAGAAACAACTTCAACAAAACAAGTTCCCTTTTTCTGTTTCTGATATTCAAATGCTTTTATTAATGCTTTCTTAAGTTTTCTTACTCCGCCTGGATTATGAACAGCTTGTCTTGTTACATAATAAGCACCGGGCAGCAAGCAAAGCATATCAGCAATCTTAATCGGGTTGCCAACTTGCGCAGCATCTCTTCCGTAAGGAGATGTTGATGTAACCTGACCAATCAAACTTGTCGGAGCCATTTGTCCGCCGGTCATTCCGTAAATTCCGTTGTTGATAAAAAGCATTAAAATGTTTTCGCCGCGATTTACAGTGTGTATTGTTTCTGCTGTACCAATTGCAGCAAGATCGCCATCACCCTGATAAGAGAAAACATATTTATCAGGTAAAACTCTTTTAACTCCTGTTGCAACTGCACTTGCTCTACCGTGTGCAGCTTCCTGCATATCAATATTCATATATTGATATGCAAAAACAGAACAACCAACCGGTGCAACACCAATTGTTTCTTCCTGTATTCCAAGTTCAGCAATAACTTCCATCAAAACTTTGTGAACAACACTGTGTCCGCATCCCGGGCAATAGTGAAACGGAACATCAGTTAATGTACCTGGCTTACAATAAACCTGTTCGTAGCTTTCATCAACCTGGGTTCCTAAATTTTCTTCATCTTCTAAATATAATTTTTCGTTCATTTAATTAACTCCTTTAATCTGTTACGAAGTGGTTCGTGACAGCCTTGTAATTTCTAAACATTAACTGCGTTATGTGATTCGTGGACTGATTCTAGCTTATGAAGAATATCTTCAGGAGATAAAATCATTCCGCCCATTCTACCGATAAAATGAACAGGAACTTTTCCTTCAACAGCAAGACGAACATCTTCAACCATTTGCCCTGCGTTCATTTCAACAGTTAACATAAACTCAACTTGATTTGCTAACTCATTTAATCTTTTATACGGATATGGATAAAGAGTAATCGGTCTAAGCAATCCAACCTTAATTCCTTTTTCACGTGCAAGATCAACCGTCTTCTGGCATATACGTGATGATAATCCAAATGCAACTAAAAGTATCTCTGCATCTTCAGTCTGGATTTCTTCATATCTAACTTCACTTTGTATTGCTTTATATTTTTCCTGCAAACGAAGATTTACCTGTTCCATTTCTTCAGGCTGAATGAAAAGAGAAGTTATAATGTTATGCTGTCTCTCTTTTTTCTTTCCGGTTGTTGCCCATGCAGGAGTAGTTTTTGGTAATGATCCTTCTTCAGGAAGTATTACTTTTTCCATCATCTGACCTAGCGCGCCATCTGAAAGAATCATAACAGGGTTGCGATATTTTTCTGCTAATCTAAATCCATCAAATACAAAATCAGCCATTTCCTGAACAGAAGCCGGAGCTAAAACAATAAGGTGATAATCACCATGACCACCTCCCTTTGTAGCCTGAAAATAATCACCTTGAGAAGGCTGGATGGTTCCGAGACCCGGACCACCACGAACAACGTTAGCAATAAGGCAAGGAAGCTGTGCTGCTGCAATGTATGATATTCCTTCCTGCATTAAACTTATTCCCGGTGATGATGATGAAGTCATCACTCTTGCGCCTGCACCTGCGGCACCGTAAACCATATTGATTGAAGCGACTTCACTTTCTGCCTGCAAAACCAAGCCGTGCCTGTTAGGAATTTCTCTTTCAAGATATTCAAGCACTTCAGATTGAGGTGTAATTGGGTAACCAAAGTATGCATCTATATCAGCACGGATTGCAGCTTCTGCAAATGCTTCGTTACCTTTCATTAATTTTGCTTCACCCAATTTTTTTCCTTTATTTTCCATAAAAACCTTTTTTGTAATTAATTAAACTTAAGCCTGTACTTTTTTAGCAGGCTTTGGTTCACGATAAACCGTTATTGCTGCTTCGGGGCAAACGAGGGCACAGTTAACACAGCCTGTACATTTGTCATTAATCAGTTCAACAAAACGATACCCTTTGTCGTTAAAACTTGCGGATAGTGCAAGTCCATCCTGCGGGCAGGCAACGATGCAAAGTTCACAGCCTTTACAAATTTTGCCGTCGATTATTACTGTTCCTTTTATCATTTCTGTCTCTTTCGGATTTGAGAATGCTATTAATTATCGTCAAAATCTCAATCTTAATGCCATATGATAAATGAGGTTAGATTGCTTAAAGACAATAAAAAATTGTACAATTATCAGATTTAAGAAGCTTAAAAGAAGTGTGATTCCTATTTGTGAGAAGGTTTTGTTAGTTAGCAATTATTGAATGATTTGTGATGACCAAAAACTGTAATTGTGCATTTGACATTCCCGCGAAAGTGGGAATCCATTTCCTCGGTTTTGTATAGCTTCTCGCGTTCGCGGGAATGACATCAGAACTTAAACCTCTCCACGCCAATTATTATTGTGTTCTTTAAAACTTCCCATAATCAAATTATTAAGTTCATCATCAAGCGAACCTTGTTCAATAATTTTTATGTTGGATTTTAAATGTTCAATATTTGTTGTTCCAACAATTGCTGTATCAACTCCGTTTGCAAAAACTGTAAAACGTAAAAATGTATCCAGCCAGTTTTTCTGTTCGGGTAAGTTCATTGTTTTCCAGCGATGCCAGTATTCTTCGCAGTAATGTCCAACAGGTCTTTCAGAAAATCTCCAGGGTACATTTGCAATGGGGCGTTTTGCAATTACACCCATTCCCTTTTCTTTAGCAAGTTTAATAGAACCATCAAGATCAATTTGATCACAAATATTTATAGATGTTTGAATACTGCCGAAAGAATTTGAATCAACAGCAAATTTTAATTCTTCGTTTTCACCGGAATAAGCAGCAACTCTAACTTTCCCCTGCTCAATGGTTTTGTGGAGTGCTTCTATAACCTCTCCACGCTGCAAAGTATTTAAATCGCAGGAATGAAGATGAACAATATCAATGTAATCAGTTTTCATTAATCTTAAAGCGTTATCAACTCCGACAAGAATAATATCATAACTCCAATCAGCATAACCTTCAATCCCATATCCAACTTTTGTGGAAAGGATAAATTCATTTCTTCTGTGGGAAATATATTTACCGATTCGTTCTTCACTTGCATAATATCCTCGTGCAGTGTCTATAAGATTGATTCCTAAATCCAAAACGGTATTTAGAATTTTTTCAGAATCACTTTCTGAAACTGCATAATCACCGATTTCTCCGGCACCAAAACCAAGAGCGGATATTTTTAATTCTGTATTTCCAAAGTTTCTGTAAATCAAAATTTATTTCCCGTAGCTCAGTCCGCCGCAGCGGATTAGTCTAAGATTGTGATTAAAATATTTATAAAAATCGCAGATTGAAATCTGCGCTACGTTATTTCTGGAGAAGATTGATCAATTTCATCAATAATTTTTTCTGCGACTAAAACTTCTGAACAAGGAACCATTAATTTTATTTCATTAATAATATGTCCATTAGGATCTCCGCTTGCACGGAATAGAGTATAATCGCCACCGCCTAAAGAAATAGGCGATGCTTTGCGTTGAAATATAAAGGGATGAAGATTATTTTCTTCCAATACAGATTTAAAAAGATTTACTTGCTGTTCATCTGATGATCCAAACACACGAGCCATACCTTCATAAATTTCATAATCAGAATGTTGATTGCATAAGAAAATACCATTAACACGCAAGCCGCATTTCTTGCAATATGCTTGATGGCAAATAGCACAAACGCCTCTAGCTTCATCATCAGAATGATTAAAGCAGCTTACTTCATCAATAAAAATTGTTCCGCATTTGGTGCAGAATTCTGAATCATCAGATATTTCTGTCCCGCAGAAATCACATAATAGTTTTTCGGGCATTGTTCCTCCTGTTTGCTGGATACTAGATTCTGGATGCTGGATAGAATGACTGAATTTATTTTTGCCAGCCACAAGAATCCAGGATCAAGAATCTCTAAAACTTTACTACAAAAATATTTATAAAAAGGAAATTTTACTCAGTTGATTGTCCCCCTCTGTTATCGCGAATCATTCTTGAGTAAAGAGAAATGGTTGGGTCAAATAAAAACTTTAGCCAAAGTTTTGTCCACGATTTATGATAAACAAGATTATCATAAAACTCCGGCGCTGCTGCTTTTACTTTAGGAAGATTACTCCATGGAATTGATGGAAAATCGTGATGTTCATTATGATACCCAACATTAAGTGCAACCGTATTTAATGGGCCGTAATAACTGTAAGTTTCTTGCGGCGGTGCGATAAGGAAATGTTCCTGTATCCATCTTGCACCAAGCGGATGAAAACCGATTGAGAAGAAGAAAGAAAAAACAAGATAAAGGAATGAGTTCCATCCAAAGAAAATTATTACAAGTGCATCAACTCCAAAAACAACAATCCAATTAAGAATTGTCCACATATTCATAAATTGAATTTCTTTCATTCGCGGTGTTCTAATTGCTTGAAATACCGGGAATAAAATTTCCCAAAGTGCTTTGCCAAAAAATGAATGACCAATAATTTTTGCTTCCCACTTGCTTGCAAGATCAGCATCAAGATAATAATCACCCTGGAATGAATGATGTTTTAAATGATAACTTCTGAACGAAACAGAACTTGGAAGCACGTTTGGAATATCTGCAAGAATGCCCGAAATATAATTCATTGGCCTGTTTTTAAAGATAAGATTATGTGCCGCTTCATGAATGAGAACATAGCAAGCGTGATTAGCAAATGCTCCTATAAAAAATGCAGTAAGTAATGCAAGCCACCATGGCTGCGTTGAAAGAAGAATTGCTATTGCAAGCTGCAATCCAACAACAAAAAGTATAATTAAAAAGCTAACCGGATTTCTTCCAATATGTTCACGCACTTCAGGATGCGCTCTAAGAATTGCACGTGTTCTTTCTTTATGCGGCTCAGGTGCAGTTGAAAACTGAAATTCTTTTTTTGCAGAAGTCATTTGAGTTGCCTTTATTTTTTTGACACTTCGACTGAACAAAATTACGATAAAATTAATTGAGATGTTATTGCAATCGGTTATCATCAAGGGAAAGTCGAAGAGATCTCACCTATTACTAAGATTGCTTCTCCCGACTAAAGTCGGGATTGCAATGACAATACTTTTTTATAAGTGTTTTGTAAAAGCTCGTAAATGATTTTCTGAACCGCGTTTAAGATTTTCATAAATTGCTTTTATATCAGGATTATCAGTCTGTGCAATTCTTTCGATGAGATCTTTTATATCCATTTCTTCAATTTCTTTTCCAACAAGCATTGCATCCTTAAATGACGCTTGTCCTTTTGCAACAAGATCATCAAACAATTTTTTAAAGTCCGCATTAGTGAATGAACCAATCGCGTCATTAATTACTGGATCAGCAATGTCATATTTATCCAGCAAAGTCTTTACCGCATTCATATGCCGCTGTTCACTTTCAGGAATGTTAATAAACATTTTTTGTTTATATGTTTTTCTTAAAGTTAAATAAACATCACGAGCAAGTTTTTCTTCCAACCTCATATAAATCAATCCATCTTTTTCTTGTGTAGATAAATTATATTTAATTGAATCTATCGACTGTATGCAATTACCTTTTCCGCCTTTGCAGTTTTTATTTGAATTGTTTTTATGTCCGCAGTTTTGAGCGTTTAGTGTTAAATAGGCTAATAAGACTAGAAAAAAAGTCAGTAAGTTTCTCATATTTGATTTCTCTCCAAATAGTTTCCGTAACTCAGTCCGCCGCGGCGGATTAGTCTGAGACAGAAATGTCCAGTTAAAAAAATAACGCAACTTAAGCCTGCCTATCGCAGGTAGGTCTGCGCTACGAATTATTATTAAAATGCAGTTATAAATCCAACACCAAACTTTGCGTATTCCTGTTCGAAGTCGTAGTTAGCTTCAACAACCATTCTTATATTTCTTTTAAATACATATCCAAGATGACCGGAAAGTGTTTTGTAATTTAGTTCCAAAAAATCAGACTCAATCCAGTTGAATAACCCAACCGCATACCATTTGCTGTCATCTCCATTTGGACGATAAATCAATTCTGCAAATGCTCCACGAGTATTGACATCAAATGAAGACTCTGAATAAAAGGGGAGATCTTGGGTCAAAAAGATTGGATTATTGTCTTGTCTCTCTACATACTGAAGATTTAATTCTAATGGGTCAAAACTAATTGTAGCGTCTCCACCTAACATCCACAATTCATTTATTTCATTAAAATCTCCTTCGGGACTTTTTTGCTCTTCATTTCCATAATAACCCATTGCACCGATTCTTAAATGTTCTCCAACATCCTGTGAAATTCTTCCCATAACATTTTTGTATTTATCATTATCAAAATTACCATCTAAAAAACCTTCGCCAATTCCACTGCCGTTTACAATTTGTAATGCAAGATCGGTTCCTGATTCAAATCCATAAGTAAGCATAATTCCCCTATCGTAGGTAAGATCAACATTAGATGCACCAGGTCTTACTTTGTAGATATAATAATCATCCCTTGTTAATCTTAATTCTCTTTTAAACAATGGATCGCATAATTGAAACTGTCCAATTGTTAAATCGAGTTCAGTTTTAAATACATCATTAAACATTAACCAGGCATCTTCAATCTTTCCAGCCTCGCCGTTTTCTAAAATGTAATAAACATAGTACGAAACATCTTTTGTAATAGCTCCGCCGGTAAGAAGTTTAAAGAAAATCGGAGTTGTAAAATCTGATTTCTCTGTGTTGCTTTGATTGTATGTAACATACCCTTCCAATCTTAGAGCAAGTGGAAGATCACGAATGAGTGAAAGTTCCGGATCACCGGTCTCTACATAATATCTTGGGGCATCCTGATCTTTGAGCTGGAATCCGTTTCCGGCAAACTCATCACCGTAGGCTTTTAGTTTTGGGAATGGTGAATGACAGGTTTTGCAAGTCATATTGTATTTTCTTGCGAAAGCAGGTATTGCAAAAATATCTGATGTGATGATTGATGTAATTATGAAAGTTAAAACTGCGAAAGTAAATATGTTTTTCATTTTAATCCTCTAATTTTAGGAAGCCATTGCGAGGAGTCCTTGATGAAGCAATCTATTTAATTATTAGATTGCCTCTCCCCGATGAATCGGGGATCGCAATGACAATCAGTTATTTATGGTAATACTGTTACATAAGTTGAATGTTCATTTACTTTTATTATTTCTTCTTCTTCATCCGGAACATTTAGAAAATCTGCTACAGGCTTAACTAATTTTTGAAAATTAAGCACTGCTGTCACTTTCAATTCTCCAGGTGCAACAGTATCCGGCAGATTGAAAGTGAAATATTCCAGCTTCGTTTCGCGTGGTCCAAGTCTGTAATCAACACCAAGCGATTTTGTATTCCATTGTTGAATTGTCATTCGCCCTTGAGGATCGAAATATGCCATTCTAAAAATTCTATCTCCAATAGGAATTCCATCACGCTGCACGCCTTTAAAGTTTGGATCGTTCTTTGCGATACCCATATCCTGATATGCGAGAACATCTGCTCCAATTGTATATTCTTCACCATCAAATCCTTTTTTGTTCACAGGCAGATGATAAACATTTCCTTTTGCATCAACCGCTTCTACGTGCATCCAGACTATTCTATCTTCAACAGAACCTGTCGGAAATTTGTGTCCGGTTTTCTGGTTGAACAAAGCAACCGTAAACTTTATACTTTCGCCAGGTTCAGCTTCACGAATGTCCGGATGAATTCGTAATTCAATTGTTCCCTTAACTTTTCCCGGATCGTGAGCACCATGAAATAAATGCTGCCAAGCATCAGGGTATTTATTTCCCATTACAGCAGTGTAGCCTTCTGCCTGAGTCATATGGCAATTCTGGCACTGAACACCTTCTTTTGAATAGGGTCCTTCTTTCCATTCAAGATGTGTTGATTTTACCCAAACACCAAAGGGTGACATTTCATTATGACACGTTCCACAAAAATCTGCTGACTTCAGAAAATCTGATTTTATGATTTTATGCTCAGGCGAATTTCCGGTTCCGCGTGGGCCATACTTAGTTTTGCTGTCTGTTGGATTGGAAACGAAATTGAAATTGTGTGGGATTTCTCCTTCAAATCCCGACACCGTGTGACAAATATCGCAGGATACAGATTCATTTGCACGAGAATTCATTTCTGGTTTTGGTGGTGGAACATCGCCCGCTAAAAATGAAATTGGTGCATGGCAGCCATTGCATCCTGCTTTAACTTCTGCAACAAGCGGATCTTTTTCTGCATGAGGAACGGCAAGTTCAAAATATTCTATTTCATCCCAATGATGTGTATATGCCTGCGACATCATTGCTTGTTTCCATTGCTGATAAAAATCAACATGACAGGATGAGCCGCAAAACTGAGGTGTTTTATATTCATCATACTTTCTGGAGCCAAGTGCGTCTGCACCAGCTTTTGTTTGAGAAAAGATGCTTGTTGAAATGATCACCGTAAGCAAAGTAACAAATACGATTAATTTTACTTTAAGCATATACACCTCTGAATTAGATTTTAGAATTTTGGATATAAGAATGGGTCGATTGCAATTAATGTGTAATTGCAAATTTATGCGCAGAATTTTTTTTAATGAATAACGTGATAACACTTTATTCCCCTTAATACAATTCAAAAGTAAATAAAATTTTTGTCAATTTCTTCTATTTATAAAAAAAACAGAAGACGACCTTGTTAAGCCGCCTTCCGAGCAAATAGAAATAACACTGTAGAAACATACTTCGTCAATACAGTTCTAATTACTTTCTTCCGCCACGGTTACCTTTAGGACCTGTGCCGTCACAAGTTCCTGTTCCCGTAACTGTTCCTGAACCATTACCCGTACCATCTTTTGGACCAACACCATTATTGCCGGTTCCGTTTCCTGGACCATATTTGTTTCCGCCGAATTTAGTTTGTGTATTCTTTCCATTCATATTTTTTCGTCCGGTTCCATCTTCAGGTTTTACAAAATCAGGATCCTGACCATTCGGAATTCCGTCACCATCAGAATCAAAAGCGTTATCATTTAATCCATCGCCATTCAAATCAATAAAACCTTTTCCATTGTTTCTGTTTTTTGCACCTGTGTAGTCTTCATCTCTTCCATTAGGAATTCCATCACCATCAGCATCTGGCGCACCATCTTTAAATCCGTCCCCATTTACATCAACAAAGTTATTTCCATGTTGAGTTTTTAATTGGTTTTGATCTTTAAGTTGTGACTGTGTTTGCTGTTGCAATTGGAGTTGTTCTTTATTCTGGGCTTGAACTTTTGTTTCGTTCTTTACCTGGTTCTGTATTTGATTTTGCTCCTTCTTTGGTTCTTCCTGAGCAAGGATAGTTGCTGAGAACGCTACTGCCATAAGCACAATCATTGTTAGTGTGCTTATAAGATTTTTCTTTTTCATTTCACTACTCCTTTATTTGTTTGTGTTTGTTTGTTGAGTATGATTATCCAAAGGTTGTGCCGAAATGTTTTCTTTCTTTTTCGATTGATATGCAAAGTTTATTTATAGGTTCGACTATCACGGCGAAGTACTGCGACTTGATGGACGAAGATTAAATCTTATAGACAGTATTTCTTAATAATTCTTTTCATCTAAATAATTAAAAAGTAATTTGCAGTATGAGATTTAGATTTAAATTATCATCTAAAGCAATCATCTCCATTACATTGCTAATCGCAACTGTAATGATTATTTCATCCTACATAGAACTTAATCAGAGCAAGAAAGAAATTTTCCAACTTCTGTATGAGCATTCATCAACACTTCTTGAATCGTTAATACAAAGCAGTAAGAATACTCTTAACTCAAGTTATGAAATTGAAGATTTGGTTGCTGATAGATTACTTGATAATGCAAGAATGATAAAAAGACTGGATGCTGTAAAATCATTGAGCAAAGATGAATTGATTAGGATTGCAAATGAAAACAATCTTTACAGGATAAATATTTTCAACAGCAAAGGAGATCGGGTTTTAACAAATCGAATTCCTGAACCGGGTCACATTCATGGCGAAGAAAATATAAATCGTTTTGAAGAACTTGAGACAATTCTTAATGGCGAAATTGATGAACTAATAATTGGATTGAAGAATGCTGAGTTTTCTGATGAAGAACGTTTTGCTGTTGCTGTTGCAAGATCCAACGGAAAAGGGGCAATAGTTGTGAATATGGATGCACAAGATTTTCTTGAGTTCAGAAAGAAAATCGGTATTGGCGTAATTCTTCAACAGATGTCCAAACATCACGGAATTGAATACATAATTTTACAGGATACAATAGGCATACTTGCTGCAAGCGAAAAAATAGACACCGTTGAAGCAATAAACGATTCAGATTTTTTAATCCCTGCTTTGTCATCTGATTCAGTTTTCTCAAGAACTACAAATCATATCGGACATGAAGTTTACGAAGTTACAAAAAGATTTTTACTTGATGATGAAATTATCGGTTTGTACAGACTTGGCGTATCTCTTGAAGATATAAGAAATGTTGAAGATAGAATGTTGAGAAGATTGATTATTATTTCTTTAATTCTTGCGGCTATTTCAATTATTGTATTAAGTATAATATTTACCACTCAAAATCTTAAAACGATTTCTAATGAATACGAAAAGTTTAAAACTTTAACTTCTTCTGTTTTAGAAAACATGAGTGAAGCAGTAATTGTTTTAGACAAAGAGAGTAATATTACTTTGTTTAATAAGTCCGCCGAATACTTATTTAAAATTAATTCAGAAGCAGTACTGCAAAATAATATAAGTTTGGTTGCGGAGGGAGTATTAAATTTTATAGAAATAAAAGGGGCAACTGAACTTAATCAAAACTTCGAAAAAGAAATTTTCATAAATGGGGAACAAAAGTTTCTTTCATTCAGTGTTTCGCAGCTTGATGATCCAGATACGAAACAAATAAAATATACCGTTGTAATAAAGGATCTAACTGAAACAAAGCGGCTAGAAGATGAAGCTAAGAAAAATGAAAAACTTTCTGCAATGGGTGAACTTGCATCAGGAGTTGCGCATGAAATTAGAAATCCAATTAATGCTATCGGAATGATTGCACAAAGATTGAATAAAGAATTTATTCCTTCATCAAATCAAACAGAATATTCTGATATAACACAGCTATTAAAAAGTGAAGTAAACAGGATTAACAAAATTATAACTCAGTTTTTAAGTTATGCAAAGCCAATTGATCTTAATCTAAAAATTGTTGAACTAAAGCCGTACTTTGAAGAAATCTATCATTTATTCGAAGATCAGGCGAAACAAAAATCAATTAAGTTCATCCTACAAAAAGATGATTTGATAAATATTAAAATTGATCCCGATTTAATTAAACAATCTTTAATGAATATAATTCAAAATGCTTTTGATGCAGTTAGTAATGGCGGAGAAGTAACAGTTCAATACTTTAAAGCAAAGAATGATTTGATTATTCAGGTTTCAGACAATGGAATTGGAATTACTCCTGAACAGCAAAAAAAAATTTTTGATTTATACTTTACCACAAAAAAAGATGGGAATGGTTTGGGATTAAGTATTTCACAAAAAATTATTGCACAGCATAACGGCTCAATTTTTGTTTCAAGCAATGTTAACAATGGAACTACATTTAAAATTATTTTACCAATACAATGAATAACTATTCGATTTTAATCGTTGATGATGAAGATGCTCAAAGAAGTATTCTTAAGGGCTATCTTGAAAAAAAAGGTTACAAAATTTATTCTGCTTCATCTGGCACGGAAGGAATAAATGTTGTTCAAAACAACCTTATAGACATTGTCCTATCAGATTTTAAAATGCCAGATAAAACCGGATTAGAAGTTCTGGAAGCAGTTAAAAAGATAAATCCGGAAATTAGTTTTGTGATATTAACAGCCTACGGCACGATTGAAAATGCAGTTAAAGCAATGCGCCTTGGAACTTTTGATTATATTTCTAAACCTGTAGATCTGGATGAGCTTGATTTGATGATCGAAAGAATTATTGAACATAAAAATCTAAAATCTGAAATTCAGATCTTAAAGAATCAGCTTAAAGAAAAATTTAAAATTGATTCTTTCATTTCTCATTCACCTAAAATGGAAGATATTTTAAGTCTTGCTGTAAGAGCCGCGGACAGCAAAGCCACTATTCTGATTACAGGCGAAAGCGGAACTGGAAAAGAAGTTCTTGCAAAGTCAATTCATTATGTAAGTCCAAGAAAAGAGAAACCATTTGTTGCTGTTAACATTCCTGCTTTGCCAGAAACATTATTGGAGAGTGAATTATTCGGACATGAAAAGGGTGCATTTACAGGCGCTGATAAAGCAAAGAAAGGACGATTTGAGCTTGCAGACGGCGGAACAATATTTTTAGATGAGATTGGAGACATCCCAATTAATCTTCAGGTAAAGCTGCTTCGGGTTTTACAGGAACATCAAATTGAAAGAGTTGGCTCTTCAGAAAATATAGATATTGATGTTCGGATTATCGCAGCAACTCATCAAGATCTTGAGCAAAAAATTAAAGAGGGAGCATTTAGAGAAGATTTATTCTACAGATTAAACATAGTCTCGCTTAACATCCCTCCATTACGTGAGCGCAAAGAGGACATTCTTCCATTGATTGAATATTTTACTGAAAAGTATTCAAAAGAAAACAATAGAGACAAACTTACCTTATCAAAAGAAGCTGTTGATTCATTAATAAAATTTAATTTTCCCGGGAATGTCCGTGAACTTGAGAATGTAATTGAACGCGCAGTTGTTCTGTGCCGAAGCGAAGCAATAACTTTGAACGATTTACCAAATGTTGTAAAAGGATTTAAAGCAGAAAATAAAATTCCGCAAATACAATCAGGTAACTTAATTGACCAGGTTGAAGAGTTAGAAAAGAAATTGATTTTTGATGCTTTAAGTAATGCAAATGGGAATCAATCTCAAGCCGGACGGATGCTTGGATTAACAGAAAGAAATCTGCGATATAAAATGCAGAAGTATGGTATTAAAAAGTTTGGATAATGATCATTACGCATTGTCATCCAGAACTCCGATGAATCGGGATAAACTCCGTCGAAGGATGACCTCTGTCGCACTTCTACTGCGCTCAGTGTGACATTATAAATCATACCCAATAGAAAAAGAAATTATTTGGTTGGAATATTTATAGTAATAATCATTTGAATTGTTCTTAAAATAATTCCAGGTTGCGGATAAAGATAGACCATTAATAAAATTGCTTAAATCGAAACCCAATCCTGCTCCAAATCCAAACTGCTTATCTTCGCGCAAATAATCTAATTCTAATCCGTTTCTATCTGCAGCAGGCAAAGAAGAATAATTTCTTATCAAATATTTTGCTTCCAGATTCAGTTCAATGTCTTCATTAAAGTAATGTTTAAAACCTATACCCGTTTCAATTCCATCATAAGAATAAATGTCATTAAAAATTTCCTCCTCATAATAAATCAAAGAATCACTAATTAAATATCTGCTGCCATCAGAAAGATTTTTTTGATAGATTGCATAAGCGCTCAATCCCGTTAGATCGCCCAATGACTGCCCGACATTAATTCTGATTTTTAACAGCGAAGATTCATTCAGGTAGTCCTCATAATCATACTTTTCCAGATAATTTTTATATAAATATTCGGCATTAAGTGTAAGCGAGGTTTGAGTTTCAAAATTTGAAATCCAGGTAAGAAATAATCGATGTTCATTATGCGAATATAAAGTGAAGTTCTTGTAAGTGTTTTTATTAAAGATATAACCTGGTAAAATAAAATTTGTTTCGCTTATTGATTGACGATAATTAATATAGGCTGATATTTGATCAAAATCATATACCTCATATTCGTCTTTGTTATTTCTGAATGAATAATTTACCCCGGCATTTAAAGGATTATCATCAATAGAAAATAAGTGGGTTTCTACTAATCCGATACGATGAGTATTAAAAGATTTTGCGGTTGTGGTTTGAAAGTAATTTAAACTTCCCTCATAGTAAATCTGAACGTTATTAAACTCAGATTCAAAATTGTATGCAGTGCCAAATGACAAACTGTTTATAAAATCAGAAACATTATTGCTGGTATTAAAAATGTTATCGTCGTAAATACCCTGATAATATGTGTAAAGGTTAATCTGAGCTTGGGCAGAGGTTATAAAAAGGACTGAAATAATAAATACGAGACTGAATTGTTTTTTCATAGTTTGATGTAAGGAAAATTATTTTCCCCCGCCGGAACCGTTGCCATTCATGATTCCATTACCGCCACTTCCACCTGATCCGCCCGGACCACCAGGACCTTTTTGTCCTGAACCTTGTCGCTTCCTCATTTTATTAAAGCTCATACCACTCTGTCTTGAATCACAAATACCATCACCATCTTTATCAATAAAAATATCTTTCCTTTTTCGCTCAACATTAGCGTTGTCTTGTGGGCTTTGCTTTGGCCCGATTTGATTTTGATTCTGGTTTCTCTGTTGATCCTGATTCTGAATTTGAACTTTTTCTTGCTCTTGATTCCTGTTTTTTATTTGCAAAGAATCAGAAATTGTTTGGCTTAGTGCTAAGCCTGCAAAAAGAAACACCATTGTTATAACTGTTTTCATATTAACCTCAGTTAAACTTGCGCAATATAAATGCCATTTGAAATATTGTTATTACTCAATAAAAGGACACAAAACAAAAAAACATTCTCGACAAATATAGTGTCATACGACTAAATGGTCGAAAATCTAAAATTTATATTCTTCAATTGAAATTTAATATTTAATTTTGGAATGTTATTTATTCACATTTTACATAGGGAGATTTATGAAAACAATTTTACTAATTCTTGTCGGTCAAAGAAAGCAAGCTGCTGTTCAGGTACAAAAAGTTTTAACCGGTTGGGGATGCATGATTAAAACAAGATTAGGCATTCACGATGGTGTAATGGAAAATTGCAGTGATCAAGGATTATTAATTCTTGAGCTTGCAGGTGAAAGAAAAAAAATGGATGAGCTTGCCAGAAAAGTTTCTTTAATTAATGGGGTTTCCTCAAGGCTTGTTGACTTGAAAGTTATTAAGGAAAAGAAGAAAACAGTTAAGCGAGCTATAAAAAAGTTGAAATAAATATTAAATCAAAGATTGGTGATTGTTGTAGCTTAGGACTCCGGTCCTGAGATTTCTAAAAACAAATTTCAAAATAAAAATCGCACGAAAGGATTCGTGCACTAGGATTTTATAAAAGGCATAGTAATTTTAACGCAAGTTCCCGGATATTTATTTGTAGAAAGGTGTGAAGGACTTTGAACATTTATAGTCCCATTATGTCTTTCTACAATTTGCTTAACTACTGATAAACCTAAGCCGGAACCTTCAACTCCGCCGTGTTTGATATTACTTGCTCTGTAAAAATCATTAAATATTTTATCAGTTTCTTCTTTTGGAATTCCAACACCGTTATCACAAACTTTAATTATTAAATTATCCTTATCCTCATTCACTTCAATCTCAACTATTCCATCCATAAAATTATACTTAATGGCATTACTAATTATATTTGATAAAGCAATTTGAATTAATAAAGGGTCGCCTTCAACTGTGTGTTTTTCTTTTCTATGATTTACCAGCGAAAGTTTTACCCCTTTAGCCTCGGCGTTTACTTTTGCACTTTTAATTGCTCTTGCAAGAATAGAGGCAATATCAACTTTTTCCTTAATAAATGAATCTTCAATTCTAAGTTTAGATATTTTTAATACGTTGTTAATTAATTCTATAGCTTCATCAGATCTTCTTCTTGCTCTAACTAACTTTTCTTCAACAACTTCATCTAATGGACCAAGAAATTTTTGCAAAACCAAATCCAAATAAGAATGCACTGCTGCAAGTGGAGTTTTAATTTCGTGTACAATCCCGGAAATATATTTTTGTTTTTCTTTTTCCGCAGCATTTATTTTATCTATAGACTCCAGTAACTGTTGTTCCCGTATATAAAGTTGATTAGCCATTCTGTTTGCAATCAATACAACCATAAAAATCATAAAGGCAAAACTTGCATTAATAGCTAACACATAATTAAAATATTTATGCAGCGGAGATGGAAGGAAACCAATTATATGAAAATGCGGAAGCAACGAATAATACTCACCGATTGTAATCCCCCAAAATGCAAGAACAATTACTACTGCAAATGTATAAATCACAAATCCAGGTAAAATTAAACTGCCAACAATCATGTGAATTACAAAGAACAAAAGTAATGGTGATTCAACACTTCCCGTAAAGTAAACAATAAGCATTAATGCTATCATATCAGAAATCATCTGAATGATTGACATATGCAATGGATTAAAACTATCGGCATCGTGTTTAACAAATTGCCGTATGTAATGGAAAAGTATATTGTATAGCAGGATTGAAAACGTAACTACGATTATAAATCTTTGCTGCTCATCACCAAGAGTTATACCTAAAAAATATTTGGGAAATATTATAAAAAAGAGAAGCATTACAACAGCAGCGTATCGAAGTTTTATAAACCAGAGATTTCTTCTGCGTATGGTTAACCAGAATTCTTCGTAGTGTTTTGCCCAAGCAGGAACAAGATTAAACATTACAATCTCTTTTTTATCACTGTAAAAATAAAAAAGGCAGATGTCAATTACGAACATCTGCCTAAAAGGAAAAAGAAAACTAAGCTATATATTTTCCTCTCTTCACATAATGTGTGTGAAGTAGTTTATGCGAAATATGTCCGCAAGGTCCATCAGTTAAAAAGATATCATAGATTTCTGCAACATGTCTATTCTCATGAGATTTTCTTAACGGTAAAGAATTATCTTCATCATAAATAGCTTTTGCACGCATCTTTCTGATTTCTTCATTGGTAGGAATTGGCTGACCACCACCGCCTAGACAACCACCGGGACAAGCCATAAACTCAATGAAATGACATTCACTGAATTTACCACCTGCTTTTATATCATCCATAATTTTTTTTGCATTTGCTGTTCCATGTGCAACTGCAACTTTTAGTGTCGCTCCTTTTAACCAGTTCCAATCAGGAACAAGATGCTGTAAGATTTTTGGAACAGGTCCAACTTCAGTAATTGGAAGTTCTGCATATTTTATTCCTTCAAATCCGCGGAGTGGAATTATATCTGCGTTAGCAAAAATATCTTCAACTTTCTTTCCTGTAACTAGTTCAATTACAGTACGAAGAGCAGCTTCCATTACTCCGCCAGTTGCACCAAAAATTAATCCTGCACCGGAAGCATCACCAAACGGATCATCAAAATGCGAAGGAGGCATTTCAGGTAAATAAATACCAGCTTCCTTAATCATCTGACCAAGTTCGCGAGTTGTTAATCCGAAATCAACATCCTTAAAACCTGAATCATTCATTTCAGGACGATTACATTCAAACTTTTTAGCAGCACACGGCATAACTGCAACAGACACTATATCTTTTGGATCGATCCCTTTTTTCTGTGCATAAAAAGTTTTTATCAATGCACCGAACATTTGCTGAGGTGATTTTGCTGAACTTAAATTATCAATGTACTCTGGATAAAAATGTTCAAGATATTTTACCCAGCCTGGTGAGCAGGAAGTAAATTGTGGAATTGCTACTTGTTCTTTTTTAACCAATGCTTTATAAAGTCTTAAGATTAATTCTGTTCCCTCTTCCATGATAGTAAGATCCGCAGTAAAGTTTGTATCGAACACAACATCAAAACCAATTCTGCGTAATGCTGTATTCATTTCTCCTGTAAAAGATTTTCCTGGTTCCAATCCAAACACTTCGCCAATTGCAGCACGAGGAGATGGGGCCGTTTGGATTACAACATGTTTTGTTGGATCATCAATTGCATTCCATATTACATCAGAAGGATCATTAGCTTTTAATGCGCCGGTTGGGCAGCGATTGATACATTGTCCGCAGTTAATACAAACAACATCAGCTAGTGGTTTTTCTAAAAATGTTCCGATGTGTGTTTTATCTCCGCGATCAATTGCTTCCAAGACTCCAACTTCCTGAAGATCAATACAAGTTCTCACACATCTTCGGCAGTTTACACATTTATTCATATCACGTATAACAGAGTAGGATGATAAATCTTGCTCGAATACTGGTTCTGTAACATGACCAAATGTATAAGAATCAACTCCATATTCTTTTGCAAGAGTTTGAAGTTCGCAGTTGTTATTTCTAACGCATGAATAACATTCACCATAATGTTCACTAAGCAGCAAATCTATTATGTGTCTTCTAGCTTTACGCACCATACTGCTTGATGTTTTTATTTTTATTGGGGCGGTTATCGGAAAAGAGCAAGATGTTTGAAGAGTTCTCATTCCTTCTATTTCTACAACGCAGATACGGCAAGTACCTGCAATGCAAAGATCAGGGTGATGACAAAGTGTTGGAACGTGAATCTGATTTTCTTTACAAGCATCAAGAATGGTTTGTCCAAAAAATACTTGCACTTTCTTTTCATTTATCTCAACTGTTACTTTACTTCCAATTCCATCTTCTAAAGTTGGTTTTTCAATCGTTAATGGTTGTTGTGATACGGGAGTTCTTAGTTTTTCTTTCATCACATACCTGCCTTTCCGTTAAATCCATCATTTCCAACTGTGTGAAAGATTTCATCTTTAAAATTTTCCAGAATAGATATGAATGCATTAGGGCTGGATTGACCTAATCCGCATTTAGAAGCTACCTGCATTGTTTTTCCAAGTTCTTTTAATGTGTTTATATATTTGAATGTAAATTCTCCGCGTTCTATCATATTAATTCCTTCAAGAAGTTTTACATTTCCTATTCTGCATGGTGTACATTGCCCGCAGGATTCCTCAACAAAAAATTCCATAAAGTTTTTAAGAACGTGAAGCATATTTCTTGATTCATTAAAAATAATTACTGAGCCTCCGGTTGGTATATCTTCATAACCAAATTTGCGATCGAATTGTGACTTTGGGATACATGTTCCCGACGCACCGCCAACCTGAACGGCTTTTGTATTTGTTGCACCAACAATTTCAAGTAATTCATTAATTTTAATTCCCCAAGGCAATTCATAAACACCTGGGTTTTCACAATCACCTGAAACAGAAAATAATTTTGAGCCGGTCGATTTATCAGTTCCATGATTTTTAAACCAGCTGCCGCCTTTAGTAATTATATGAGGAACAGCGGCAAGAGTTTCTACATTATTCACAGATGTTGGATATCCCATATAGCCTGTGTTAACAGGAAATGGAGGACGGTTGCGAGGTTCACCCCTATGGCCTTCAAGTGATTCTATTAATGCAGTTTCTTCACCGCAGACATAAGCACCGGAACCAAGTCGGATCGAAATATCAAAAGAAAAATCTGTCCCGAGAATTCCTGATCCAAGTAAATTATCTTCCCTCATATTGGAAAGATAATTTTCTAACTGCTCGAGCATATATTCATATTCAGCACGCAAATAGACGATACCAATTTTGGCTCCGACAGTATATCCGCCAATAACCATTCCTTCAAAAACTATTGCAGGATATTCCATTAAAAGCACTCTATCTTTAAAAGTACCTGGCTCACCTTCATCAGCGTTACAGATAATAAATTTCTTTTCAGCTTTTGCTGCAGCAGTTAACATCCATTTTGTAGATGTCGGAAAACCTGCGCCGCCTCTTCCTTTTAATCCCGAATCTTTAAGTTCAAAAAGAATGTCTTCTCTTTTTTGTTTTAATGCTTTCTTAATTCCTTCACCTCTCTTATAAGGTGAGAATATAACCGGACCTGTTCTTTCAGCTTTTATTGTATCAATTTTAATTTGTGTTTTCATATTTCATCCCTACTTTATTTCGTTAAGAATGTTAACAGCTTTTTCGGGATCGAGCTTTGTGTAAACACGATCGTTAATTATCATTGCAGGTCCTTGATCACACATACCAACACAGTTTGTGTACTCAAGAGTAATACGATTATCTTTTGTTGTTTCGCCAAACTTTATTCCAAGTTCTCTTTCAATAGCCTGAACAACTTTACTTTTGTTAGCCATATCGCAGGAGATGGTCTGGCATAATCTTACAATATTTCTTCCTGTAGGTTTTGAATGAAGGAAAGAATAAAAAGATATAACACTGAACACCTCAACAGGATGAATATCAAGTAAACGCGCAACTTCCTGCTGAGCAAAATCGCTAACATAGCTGTGTTTCCTCTGTATTGCCTGAAGCACAGGTAAAAGAGAGGATCTGTCTTTACCGTATTTTATTACGTAGCCCTCAATCTCTTCAGAGAGAGCATTTTTTTCTACAACAAGCATTTGCTCACTCCTTAAAATGAATTGCTAATAATTTTTCGACTTTGTCAATTAGTGTTTCTGGTGAGATTGGTTTTTCAACAAACTCATCAACAGGAACCATTTCACTTACCCCAAATTCCATCCCTAAGGATTTTGAAACCGATGTGTACATTATGATTGGTACATCAACATTCATTTTTCGGAATTTTTGTGCAAGAAAAAATCCGTCGTCCGGTTCAATCATCATTACATCAAGAATAATTAAATCAGGATTTTGCTCCATAACGATTTTGTAACCATCCGTTGGATTAGAAGCGGTGATAACGTCGTATCCCTTTGATTGCAATACCAAACTGCTGGCATCTACAATATCAGGATCGTCGTCTATGATTGCTATTTTGGCCATGTTTATCCCCTAAAGATAAATTTATGGAATATGTAGTTAATTAAGAATTTTCTATTAATCCTTAATTAACATGTTAAGTGCCATAATACTTTACCTCAAATAATTATTTTAATTCAATTAGCGCGATAGTAAAACATTTTTTTGTTGATTTTTTCTTAATCCTAAGAACATTTTCTTCTCAAATAAGATATGCCGTTTGTTAGCTTTTGCTAATTGTAAAATGATGATAAATAGGAAGGGAATTTAGGGCTGAATAAAATAAGAAAACTACTTTCAATTGCTGTTGTATTGTGATTTATAAATAATAAAAGGCACGAGCAATCGTGCCTTAATTTTGTAGATCAGGACTCCAGTCCTGATATTTCTAATATTTACAAAACGTAAGCTCAGGTTTGGAAACCCGAGCTACAAACAATTATTTCAACAACATCAATTTCTTCGTTGCTGAATAATTTTCACTTTCTATTTTGTAGAAATATATTCCGGATGAAAGTCCTGAAGCATTAAACATCATTTCGTGATAACCTTCTTCAAGTTCACCGTTAAACATTTCTGCAACTTTTTCACCAAGTGTGTTATAAACACTTAAGCTTAAGTTTGTTTTAACCGGTAATGCAAACTTAATTGTTGTACTTGGGTTAAATGGATTCGGATAATTCTGATACAAAGCAAAATCTTTTAGTCCTGTTACTTCAACTTCTATTTCATTGCTGTAGCTAAAGGTTCCATCAAAATCTATTTGCTTTAATCTGTATAAATAAGTTCCTGGTTTTTCATTCTTATCAGAATATGAGTAGAATGTTTTTTCAGTTGTTGTCCCTTTACCAGATACAAATCCAACATTACCGAATTCCGTTTTACCTTTAACGTTTGACTTTTCACGTTTTTCAATTTGGAAACCTGAATTATTTAATTCAGTTGCGGTACTCCAATTTAAAACAACATTTCCATCAACCATTTCTGCATTGAATGATAATAATTCTACAGGAACTTCGCTGGAAACTGTCATTGTAATAGGAACAATCATTAATGGATGAACAGGATCGTTTGTTGTGATTTCCATATCCATTGAATAATCACCAAGATCAATTCCATCTGTATTAATTAATAATCCAACATTTATAGAGTTACCGCTGTAAATTGTACCACTATAATTATTAAGTGTTAACCATTCAGGATCAGCAGCGATTTGAACTGCTAAGTTATTTGTAAGATAAGTTGCATTATAAGCTATTTGTAGTCCATCATTACCTGCGCCGTTTTCAATTCCAACAGTTGCACTTGTTAAGGTTGCATTAAGATTATTATAATAGAACATTATTCTATCATTTGATTTTAATACAATCTGAAAAGTAAGTGAACCGGTTCCAGAATATTTTTGCCAGTTAGTGTATTGAATTGTAAGTTTATCTGCTTCTCGTAAGTAATGAACTGTGCCCTGTGTTCTACCATCAAGATCATCCCAGAAAGGGGCAATAATATTGTTTGGAACATCAGAATCAGGAATTCCATAATTAGAATAATATGCAGATGTTAAGGCACTAAAACTTAAAAATCCATTTGTGCTTAAGTAAAGGTTTGTATAACTGATTCCATAGAATTTAAAGTCAAATCCAATAGCAATTGCATTTGTGTATCCATCATCAAGAGTACCATTCCAGGTTGTAATCCGCACAGCGCTTGGATTTGCTGCGATGTCAGTCCAAACGTAAGCCGGACCATTTGGTTCATTGCTGTCTTTCCATTTATATCCAAATGCATCAGGACCGCCGGCACCTTTAAAACTAAACCCTTTTATATCTGTTGGAAAATCTTTTTTATAGTCGGTTTTACCTTCAAACTTATCATTAACTCCTGTTAGCACAATCTGTACATTATCCGGAAAAGTGCTGTTGGTAAGTTCAATTGAATAATCAAGCGTAGAGTTTTGTGTTGATGTATTTGATAATAAAAGATATTCTGTAAATGTTGTATCAGGAACTGAAACACAATGCATTGAGTCAACACTAAGTGTTGCAACAGGTGGAAACAATGTTAAACCAGTTGGTACATTAGATATAGGAGATTTATTATTCCACATATCCATTGCTTTTGCTGCAAAGTAATAAGTTGTATTAAAATCTAATCCATCAATCATATAAGATTTTGGTGTTCCAGCGCTATCTGAAACTCCTGTATATAATTTTTGTGCTGCATTATTAAAATCAGCATCACTTGTAATTGGGTTTGTAGAATATCTTAAATCATAAGATGTAACTCCACCAAAAGTTGAATCATATGGTGCTGTCCAGTTTAATGCAAGAGAGTTTGATGTTGCATCACCAACACTTAAATCTGTTATTGCATTTGGTGGTGTTGTATCGGGTGGAATTTGTCGTTCAACAGGCATTGAAGGATCGCCCATTAAATTATACATTTCCATATAACGAAGTACAGTTGGCGTAACTCCGCCGTAATGTGTTGCAAGATCAAATTTTGCTTTATCAAACATTGGTGTAACACGAGTTAAATCTTCAAGAAACATTGCATCAATTAATCTTTTTTCAAGAATATCATCTTCATCCCAGTAAGAGTTTACCGATGATCCGTAAAATGTTGATCCGCCGTTTGTTGTACGGATCCAGGTTTCTCCAAAACTTTCTGCTAAGTGATATGAACCTGTAACGCAGGCAAATGAATAAACAAATGGATACATAGCAGTGTTTGTTAAAGACCTTACCTGTGATTGTGAAAGAGCCGGACCATCTGCCCAGGAGGTTTCTCCGCCGTGACCTGAATAAATTGCAAATCTTTGATTGGCATTTAATGCATCGATCAATTGCTGAGTGGTTGCATTATAAGTAACTGTATAAAGTTTTAAATTGTCCCAGCCTGCTGGTTGAAAATGTGTATTGATAACGTAATTATGTGTTCCTTCAGTGATAGAATAATTATCTGTTGAAGCCATAAAAACATTTTTCTTTGAAAGGGTGGCAATATAGCTTTCCATATAAATGGATTTGCTTAAAGCATTTTGAAGTTCTTGCGCAGTTGTAACAGAAAATCTTCCGATAAATGAATCAGCAAACTTATCTGTACCGGCAAGCTGTGCATAATTTAAATCTGTATTTGGATTTCCTTCGCCTGTTCCTATCCATGAAGGAATATGCTGAACATCTCCAACTAATAAAATAAATTCAGGACGTGTTTCTAAATCATTATATCTGTTTTGGATAAAAGTTTTAATTGTAGTTGTTGTTGTACCTGTTGTTGTCGTATTGAAAACATCAACGGTAAAGCCTTGTGAGGATTTATGAGTAATGAAAGATGCTAACCCTGCTTCAAAAGTTGGAGCAGTAATTATTAAATATCTCATTGAAAGCAAAGACTCAGTTGGCTGATATCCAACAAGAACATTTTTAAGAAAATCATTGTAAGCACCCGATTTAAGAGTAGTGGATTCAACAGTTGAGACTATCTTTATTTCAAATGATGCTGTGCTTGTTACTGTTAACTCACCATCTTTGGGATTATAAGCAAAAGGATTGATAGTAACCATAACTCCACTTACACCGCCAATTACAAATGGCTCAGAAATGCTTACTAAAGGTTTTTCAATTCCGCTTGAATTATAGTAATCAGAATTAATTGTAAAAGGTCTTTCGCTCAAAGGTATTTCCCTGCTCCAGTACATTTGTTTTGGATAAACTTTTTTATCCAGTATCTGTGTTGATTGATCAAAAGAGTTTATACTAACTGTTGGTTTTTGATCATCACTTGGAATAAAAAGGTTGAATGAAATTTGTGGTAGAGCAGGCATTCCAACATCCGGCGTTACACCGTATCCTGGAATTTGAATATCAAAATATTCGCTTCCTTCTTTACTGATAGTAGCAAAATCATATTGCTGTAAAGAAAAATTTACTGTGTAACCGTTAGTAGATTTCACTACGGAAATTCCCTCAGGTTGAGCAAAAAGTGTTGAGATCATTAATGAAAATGAAAACAGCACAACGAACAAGAAATTGTAAATGTGCTTCATTTTTCTCCCTGTATGTATTTTAAATATAGCCCCTGTAATAGAGCAGAGTAATTAATTAGAAATAATCGTTGGTAAAAATACTTTAAATGTTGTTCCTTCGCCATAGTCAGATTCGACTTCAATTTTACCTGAGTATGAATCAACAATACGTTTGACGATGGAAAGACCTAATCCCGTGCCGCTAATATTTTTTGTCTTTTCATTTTTAGCACGGAAGAATTCTTTAAAGAGTTTTTGTTTCTCTTCAGGTTTAAGTCCTATTCCGCTGTCTTTAATTTCTGTAACAAAATAATTATCCGCCTGGTAAAGATTGATGTTTATAATACCCTGCTCGCGGTTATACTTAATAGCATTACTTATAAGATTAGTAAACAATCTTGTAATTTCATCCGCATCTGCGTTTATACAATGTGCTGAATCATCCTTATCAAAAATAACCTGTATGTTTTTTTTGCTGATATCAATTTGGAATAGTTCAAGTATTGAGGATATAACTTCGTGAAGGCAAATTTTTTTAATTTCTCGCTGAACACTTTTTAATTCCATACGAGATATATCGAGAAGATCATTAACCATCTTTAGCAAGCCATCCAATCTTATCATTGAACGGTTTTCATAGTCTTTCCTTTGTTCCGGTGTGAGTTTGATTGAATCATCATTAAACAATTTTAAAAATCCATATACTGCCGCGATTGGTGCTTTAAGCTCATGCGATACCATTGAAACGAATTGGGATTTTACAAACTCGATTTTTTTAAGTGCCGTTATATCTTTAAAAACGAACACAACTCCGGCAATATTTTCACCAGGATGTCTCACAGCGGATGCTGTAACTTCAATGAAAAATTCTCTATTAGGCTTAAGCTCAATTTGTATCGTGTAAGATTTGTGATCACTTGATGTATCATTCACAAGTTTGAAGAAAATTTCAAGAATTTCTGGTCGAAATTTATCAAGTATTTGTTCTTCAACAGCAATTCCTGGTAACTCTAGAAATCTTAACGCTGCGGGATTATAAAGAACTGCAAGACCTTCTGTGTTTACAACAAGAACACCATCCGTAATTGAGTTTACGATAGTATTCATTCTTGTTTTTTCAAAAGCAACTTCTAGTAATCTTTCTTCGCGTTCCTTTCGCCACTTTTCAGCTTCCAGATTTACTAATCTTTTTTGATAACCTTCTTTAAGATTTGACAAGAGCTCTTCAGGCGTAAAAGGTTTGGGAATATAACTTTGGGCGCCTATACGAGTTGCTTCTACAGCTGTTTCATAACTGGCATAAGCTGTTGCTATAAAACATACTGTGTGTGGATATTTTTTTTTGATTTGCTGTAGAACTTCGAGTCCATCAACATCCGGCATTTTTAAATCAATTATTGCGAGATCAAATTCGGATTCAGTTCCGAATTTAATTCCGTCAGTTCCATTTTCAGCAACAGTAACTTCATAACCTTCTCCTGTAAGCAATCTCTGCGCACCTATCCGAAGACCTTTTTCGTCGTCAACGATCAAAACTTTTGGTTTGTAGTTGTTCATAATATTTTGTTTTGTCATTCCGGGCTTTGCCAAAGGCATCCCTTTGGGAGACCCGGAATCAGTCTAACCAAATCTTAGATTCCCGCTTTCGCGGGAATGACATGGTAAAGAAAAATTGTCATCCTGAGCGAAGACGAAGGATGACCTTTAATTTATAAATAATAGACAATCACACTTCGACTTCGCTCAGTGTGACAAGATGTGTTACTTATTCTTCAATTCAAAAAACGCTTCAAGCTTCTGAACAAACTCTTCAATGATAACAGGCTTGTTTAATAATGCATCAGCTTTTATCCATTCTTTTTCTTCGGATGTTGATGCTCCAAACTTAAAACCGGTATCGTATGTTGCAGAAGTGAGGATGAAAACGGGAATGTTTTTTCCGTACTCATCTTTCTTAATTCTATAACAAAGTATAAAACCTGAATCGTGTTCCTCCATAATTAAATCAACAACACAGGCATCCGGTTTTGTTTTCTTAAAAACTTCAAAGCCTTCTTTACCGCTGTTTGCAGTAATTACTTCGTAACCTTTAGATTCAATTAATAATTTATTTTGTTCAAGAAGATCTAAATCGTCATCCACTAAAAGTATTTTCCTTGTGATACTCATAAAGCTTTCGCTCCCTCGTTTCCTTCATTTGATTGATATGCTTGATGTCTTGGCAGTACGACTTTAAACGCCGTGCCTTTTCCAATTTCTGTTGTAAAATTAATATTCCCTTTGTGCATTTTTATTATGCCGTAAGAAATTGCCAGTCCTAACCCGGTTCCTTTACCCATACTTTTTGTGGTAAAGAAAGGAGTAAATACTTTACTCTGATTTTCTTTTGGAATTCCATTACCAGTATCAGTAATTTCAATCTTAACATTATTCTGATCTGACGATAGAACAACTTTTAATTCTTTTTCACGATCAATATCGCTCATTGCATCGCAGGCATTCTTAATAATGTTTATAAACACCTGCTTCAATTGTTCTTCATCACCGGTTATTCTATAATTACTTTCGATTATATCATATTTAAAATCTATTTGTCTGTAAACCGGATTTTGGGTAAATGGTTTTAGTACTTCTCTTAATGTTTCGGTTAATTCAAATTCTTTAACATTTAATTTACCTTGTCGAGCAAAGTTTAAAAGATTTGAGACAATATTTTTACATCTGTTCGCTTCTTCAACAATTAGCTCTAAGTCTTCAGTTCGCTGATCATCATTATAAATTTTTTCTAAATCCCTTTTTAGCATTGATGCGTAAAGCAAAATAGTACCAAGCGGATTATTTATCTCGTGCGCAACTCCCGCAGCAAGCTGCCCGATTGATGCTAGCTTTTCAGCGACTCTCAATTGTTCTTCAGTGTCGCTAAGATTATCATAGGCTATCTTCAACTCATCCAGAACATAAGGCAAACACATTTCTTTTTCTGCAAGATCTTTTGCAATTGCTACGGCATATTCTCTGCAAGTTGGATAACCGCATGCTCCGCAATTCAACTCGTCTTTGATAGAGAATTTTTTTGTCTGCGCAAGAATCTCTTTAATCTTTTCTTCTTCAGGATATGGTTTGCGTTGGTTATCAATTCTGAATGTTCTTTGCAGATTTAATTTTCTTGCATTGTAAAGATTACTCTTCCAAACTCGTTTATCAACATTATTGATTTTTTCATCAATGTAGTTTATAACTTTTTCACGGCGTGCATAATAATTTAATTCAGTATCAATAGCCGGACCGCTTATGCAGCCCTCACAGAAAAGAATATCTGTAAACTTGGCATTAATATGATTGTTTGAGATCTCTTCAATTATCTCTAAAACTTTTTTCTTTCCCTCAACCACAATTATATCTTTTTCAAGAATATCACCGCTCACATCGATGGTTTTAATCAATCCACCTGCAAGCGGATATGCTTTTCCCATCATAGCATGCGGTTCATCAAAATCACTGTCCTCAAGTTCATCAACAATAATATTCTGTTCATCAAACATTTGTTTTAATTCGGTGAATGTTAAAACAGAATCAATAACACCGGAAACCTCATCATCCTGAGCTTCGTGTTTTTTTGCAACACAAGGACCAATGAAAACTATTTTTGTTTCTTCACCTAAATCTTTTTTAAGATATCTCCCAAGTGCAATCATTGGAGAAACAACTTGTGCAAGATTAGGTACAAGTTCCACATAATATTTCTGGATAAAACTTACAACGGCAGGACAAGCAGAGCTGATAATTGTTTTATCATTATCAGCTTTAATTAAATTCATATAATCATTTGAGATAAGATCAGCACCAAAGGCTGTTTCGATAACTTTTGTAAATCCGAGTTTTCTTAAAGCAGCTGGAACTTTTTTGTATTCATCTGGAAAAGATGCGGCAAATGAGGGAGCAACTATTGCAATAGCATTTACTGATTGAAGAAGTTGATATGTATCATCAATCTCAGAAAAAATTTGTTTTGCATCTTGCGAACAAACTTTTACACAATGTCCGCAGGCAATGCATCTTTCTTCAATCACTTTTGCCTGAGCATCAATAACGCGTATTGCTGCAGCAGGACATTCTCTAATACAAGAGTAACATCTTTTACATCTATCGGTTATTGTTGTAACTATTGCGTGATTCATTTTTTTTCAACGATATCAGATTACAAATTATAATTTATTCCTAACTGTGCTGCTGGTGAAACATACTTTCTTAATCGCCAACTTCCTTCGAGAAATACATTAATATTCTCAAAAATATTAAATTCCAAACCTACTCCAAGTAATCCGCTCAACATATTCGAAGTCGTACCCTCAGAAACAAGTCTTCTAAACTCTGCCCCATTTTCAGTGCTCGAAGCATAAGTATCTGAACTATTCTGAAAAGAATAACCTATGCCTACAGCCAAATAGAACCAGTTCCATCTTTTCTTAATATTTGCTAGAAGATCAACAACAGAATTACTTCCTGGTTCAAGAGTTTCAGGATAAAAAACAGTTCCTTCAAATGTATTTTGTGAATATTCTATTGTTCCTTGCAGAAACCAATTCTTATGTAAATCATACTCAATACCTAATCCTATAATCGAACCAATTTTCCATTCGCCAGCACCACCATTCCCAAATGAAAAATTAACATCTCCATAATCTGATATTCCACCTTTGACAAGAAGTTTAAATTTAGAATCCTGAGCATTCAGATTCATGCTTAAGGTCGAAAGAAAAATAATAAGATAGATTTTGATCATAAGAACTCTTTGAAATAGATTCGCACCCCTGCCTACCGTTAGGCAGGTTCACGGGAATAACAAATTCAATTCTAATTTTTCTATTGCCACGACCTTTAGGTCGTGGGATACAACTAACAAACAAAAATGGGCTTCAGCCCAGCTAAATAAATTTTGGCTAAAGCCAATTTTCATAATTAAACTTTACCCCGACCTGAAGGTCGGGGCTATAAAACCTAACCTAATTCTTAAACATCTTCTTCTTATCAAAATATTCCGTATGAAGAATCTCGTGTGCTTTATGTGAATTCGGTTCACCAAAAAATTCTTTGTACAAATTTTTTACTGCTTCATTATCGTGTGATCTTCTCGTCTTTGCATTTTCATCAATCTTGTAAAGCACTTTAATACGTTTCATAACTTTTTCAGGTTTCTGATGAATCGGCTGACCGCCCCCGTTTATACATCCACCCGGACAAGCCATTACTTCTATAAAATGATGTTTGGAAGTTCCATTCTGCACCTGATCGAGAATCGGATCAACATTTCCAATTCCATTTACAACTGCAATGTTAACATCAAGATCACCAATTTTTATTGTAGCTTCTTTAACTCCAGCCATTCCTCGTATCTCATCAAATTCAACATTCTCTAGTTCTGTTCCAGTCATTTTAAAGTAAGCTGTACGTAAAGCAGCTTCCATAACTCCGCCGCTCGTTCCAAATATTGCAGCCGCACCTGTTGATTCACCAAGCGGATTATCAAATTCACTTTCCGGTAGATCATTAAAATCAATCCCTGCAATCTTAAAAAATCTTACAAGCTCTCTTGTTGTTAAAACAGCATCAACATCCGCCATTGCGTGTTCAGAAAGTTCTGCACGATTGGATTCATACTTTTTAACTGTGCAAGGCATAATTGAAACAACATAAATATCACTTGGGTCAATTCCCATTTTCTTTGCGTAATAAGTTTTAAGAACTGCTCCTTCCATTTCGTGAGGAGATTTACAACTTGAAACGTGTTTCAATACTTCCGGTCTGTTCATCTCAACATATTTAACCCAGCCAGGACAGCAGCTTGTAAACATTGGTAAGCTTCCACCGTTTTGAACTCTGTTAATCAACTCAGTTGCCTCTTCCATAATTGTAAGATCAGCAGCAAAGTTTGTATCGAATACTTTTTTAAATCCCAATCTTCTCAAACCTGTAACTAACAATCCTGTTACATCTGTTCCAAGCGGCATATTGTATTCTTCTCCAAGTGAAGCACGAACTGCAGGTGCAACCTGTACGATACAATATTTTTTCCTATTGTAGATTGCATTTGCAACTTCTTTAACTGCGCTCTTTTCACGCAAAGCTGCAGTTGGACAAACAAGAATACATTGTCCGCATAAAATACAATCGCTTACATTTAAACCTTTATTATAAGGTGTGGTTACAATTGAAGTGAATCCGCGTTTTGTAAAATCTATTGCGCCAACTTTTTGTACTTCGTGACAAACACGAACACATCTACCGCAAAGAATACATTTTGCGGGATCGCGTTCCATCGATGCACTTGAAATATCTATTGCGTGGGATTTCGTTTCACCAACATAACGATGCTCACGGATTCCATATTGATCTGATAAATCCTGTAACTCGCAATTTTTATTACGCACGCAAATCAAACAATCCTGCGGATGATTTTCTACAAGCAGTTCCACAATTGTTTTTCTTGCTTTGCGTACCCTTGGTGAATCTGTTGTAACTACCAATCCTTCAGAAACAGGATAAGCACACGATGGTGTTAATCCTCTGAATCCTTCAACTTCAACAGCGCAAATTCTGCATGCACCAGTTGGATCTAAATTCTTTAGATGACAAAGTGTTGGGATTGATATCCCTACTGATTTAGCAGCATCAAGAATTGTCATTCCTGCTTCTGCGTTTACTTTTATTCCATTTATTGTTAACTGAACCATTTATAACTCCGAAATTTCAATTTTGTTTTCTTTACGTCACCCTGAGCGAAGTCGAAGGGTGACAATCAATATATATTAGTAATTAATATTCCAACCAAAAATTAAATCTACGCCAACCAACCCCATTGGCTTTTCTTCATATCTAAATAAACCACCTAATCTAAAGTTAAGTGTTGTATAAAAACCAATGTTTGTTTTTATCAAATAACCTGCAGAAGTTTCTATATAAACTCCATTAAAAAAATCAGGGGATCCAACGCCTCCGATTTCTAGTGCATAAATAAAATCAACTTTTTCGTTTTTATAATATCTTAGGCCCAAAGAGATTACATCAACATCTAGGGCTGCAGGAAAGAACATATTGCTGTACTTAACGATTGCTTCAAAATTTTGGTTGATAAAGTATCCACCACCCGCAAGTATTTTAAATGGTGGAAATCCTACACCCATAAAAACACTAATTGTATTCTTATCACTTACTATTATAGAATCTTTATCTCCATCAATAAATAAAATAGTTTTTCCATAAGTTTTTACTTCAATGACTAAAAGAAGACTTAGGGCTATAAATATTATTAATGGCTTCATTTATAATTTAATTTCAATTAATATTTATAGCTTCAGCGCGACAGACTTCATAACACATTCCGCACTTCACACATTTCTCATCCAAGATATAATGTGCCTGTCCTTTTTCACCAACGATTGCATCAACTGCGCATTTCTTAACGCACAATCCGCAGCCGCTACAAATTTCATTATCAATTGTAAATGTTAATAATTCTTTGCAAACACCTGCTGAACATTTTCTATCGTACAGATGCTCGTCGTATTCGTGGCGGAAATATCTTAATCCTGATAAAACAGGATTGGGTGCCGATTGTCCTAATCCGCAAAGCGAAGTATCTTTAATTACATCAGCTAATCTTTGTAAGTGAATCATTCCCTTAAATCTTTGCAACTGATCAAGTTTGGTTCCATCATTGCCGTAACGTTTTGGAATGCGCTCAATTATTTCCAACATTCGTTTTGTGCCTTCACGACAAGGGACGCACTTACCGCAGCTTTCTTCCTGTATAAATGTTAAGAAATATTTTGCAACATCAACCATACAGGTTTCTTCATCCATTACAACAAATCCGCCTGAACCCATCATCGCGCCAACTTCTTTTAACGATTCATAATCAACCGGAGTATCAATCACACTTTCGGGCAAGCATCCGCCAGATGGTCCGCCAATCTGAACAGCTTTAAATTGTTTCTTGTCAGGAATTCCACCGCCGATTTTAAAAACAATATCACGTAAAGTTGTTCCCATCGGAACTTCAACCAAACCTGTGTTCTTTACATTACCGCTAAGTGCAAAAACTTTTGTGCCTTTTGATGTTGCAGTTCCAACTGATGAAAATTTTTGCGCGCCCATCATTATTAATGGAGGAACATTTCCAAAAGTTTCTACATTATTAATAACAGTTGGTTTGCCAAATAATCCTGCAATTGCCGGATAAGGTGGACGAGGTTTTGGCATTCCGCGTTTACCTTCAATCGAACCGATGAGAGCCGTTTCTTCACCACAAACAAATGCACCCGCGCCTTTTTTAATTTTTATGTGAAGTGAAAATCCGCTGTTAAGAATGTTATCACCAAGAATTCCGTACTCTTCACATTTTGCAATCGTGTTTTGTAATCTGGAAATTGCCAGTGGATATTCTGCTCGGCAATAAATGTAAGCTATACTTGCACCTATCGCGTAAGCTGCAATTGCCATTCCTTCAACAACTCTGTAAGGATCGCTTTCTAAAAGTGATCGATCCATAAATGCACCGGGATCCCCTTCATCAGCATTGCAAATCAAATATTTTTGTTCTGATTGCTGCTTGAGAGCTAGTTCCCATTTTTTTCCTGCAGGAAATCCGCCGCCGCCGCGACCTCTTAATCCGGCATCTAAAACTTCTTTGATAACTTCTTCAGGCTTCATCAATCTTATAACTTTATCAAGAGCTTTAAATCCGCCGTGTGCTAAATAGGCATCTATAGATGTGGGATTAACAACTCCACAATTTGCAAGAACAATTTTTTGCTGATGTTCAAAGAACGGAACTTGTTTTAAGCTTATTACTCCATTTGATTTTCCGTGACTGCCAAGAATTTTTTCCTTGTAAACTTCTTTATCCACCAAAGTTGTTTTTATAAATCTTGAGACATCTTTTACTGTAATTTCCTGGTAAGATATTCTGTCTTTGCCGGGAAGTTTTATATCAACGATTGGTTCTACAGCACAATAACCGATGCATCCTGTTCCTTCAATGATCGCTTCGATGTTTAATTTTTTCAATTCAGCTTCAATAGCTTCTTTAACTTTTGCCGCACCTGATGCAAGTCCGCAGGTTCCCATTCCAATAATAATAATTGGAAGCTCATGCTCTTCATATTTTAAACGCTTACGAAGTGAAGATATTTCGTGTTCGCATTTATCATCGTGATGGCAAAGCGGGCCTTCTGTACAGCATTGTATAAAATGTTCGCAGGGTTTATCAGTTGTGTGCCAGCATTTTTCACAGCACAGTTGATTAAAATCTCTCATTTGGTTGCCTCAGCAGTCTCAGTTTTTTTTACAGTCTGATATTTTTTCAAAATCTTTGGAATATCCTTTACAGAAATTCTTCCGTGATAATCATCGTTAACCAAAATAACCGGAGCGATTGAACAGGCTCCAATACAGTTAACAACTTCAAGAGTAAATTTTTTATCGCGTGTAGTGTGTCCTGCCATCACTCCTAATTCCGCTTCTAACGCAAAAAGTATATTTGCAGAATTTTTAACATGGCAAGCTGTACCGCGGCAAACACGAATTATATTTTCGCCAAGCGGCATTAAGCGAAATTGATTATAAAAAGTTGCCACTCCGTAAACACGGCTAAGCGGAACTTTTACAAAATTAGAAATATCTCTTAAAGCATTTTCCGGTAGATAACCGTAAATGGTTTGTACTTCCTGAAGAAGGGGAATTAGTGTGCTTCTATCATTCGGTTGGTAATTTTCAAATATTTTATTGTGCATTTTTTCCTCAAGTAATTCGATATAGTCACATCATTCGTTCATGTAAAATGCCAGATTATGAAGAATAAAAAGTGTTTTTAAGTTAAAAATTCACATCAATTGATAGCAATTAGCAAATATCTTTTCTTGCTTTTGAGAAGTTATTTATTGAAAGATGGAAAGGGTTTGTGAGATAGAGCAAAGAAATAATTTTATAGCAGTATCGTTCAAGTCATGCTGAACCTGCCTGTCGGCAGACAGCCTTGTTTCAGCATCTTAGATATATTTTGTGAAGACCCTGAACCGATTCGCCGCGACGAACAGAATGACAGACCGAAATTATTTGCTTTTAGCTTTTCCCCACTCGGCAAATGCATCTTCAAATGGAACAAGCGCTCGTGGAATTGCACCATGCATATATGAGGTCATAACTCCATAAGTTACAACAGGAACATCCATAAGTTTAGCTTCATTAATTCTTGTTTGCATTGCACGATGCGTTAATAAACATCCGCCGCAGTGAACAACAAGTTTGTAATCTGATAAATTATTCGGCAGTTCGCTATTATGAATAATATCTATATGCAATTCTTTTTTTGTGTAACTACGAAGCCACTTAGGAATCTTTACTGTTCCAATATCATCTTCTTGTGTGTGATGTGAACAAACTTCAGCAATTAATACTTTATCACCGTTTTTAAGTCCGTCTATTTTTTTTAATCCTTTAATAAATAACGGAAGATCACCTCTGTGCCGTGCAATTATAAGTGAATAAGTAGTTATTCTGATTTTAGCAGGGATATCTTCTGCAATGCGTGTTACTGAATTACTATCAACAATTACTAAATCCGGGTAAGCTTTTAAATTATTTAAAGTAGAAACAAGTTCTTTCTCACGACAAACAGTTACAACTGCATTTTCATCAAGTGCTTCACGAATTATATGAACTTGTGAAAGTATTAATTTTCTATTTGGCAGCGTATAATCAGTGGGAATGACCATCACAACAACATCCCCTTGCTTTACAATATCCTTTACTAACAGCGGTTCATCATCCTCTGGAAGCAGGCGGATCATTCTTCGTTTAAGTTCTTCAATTCCCGCTTTCTCTTTACACGATACTTCAAAATGTGTCATCCTAAGTTCTTTAAGTTCCTCAAGTAAAACAGGATTAACACCAAACTCAATTTTATTTACTGCTACGATGTAATTGATTTGAAGTTTATCAAGATAAGCAAAAAGTTCAAGTTCCTTGCTTTGTAAAGTTTCCCGGGCATCAAGTATCACTAAAGCAAAATCTGATGATGATAAAATTTTTATTGTTTCAGTAATTCGCTGTCTTCCAAGTTCACCTTCATCATCAATACCAGCAGTATCTACAATTACAACCGGACCATAAGGTAAAAGTTCGTACTTGGTTTTTATTGCATCCGTTGTTGTTCCCGCGATTTCGGAAACCGTGGTTACATTTTGTTCGAGCAAAGAATTTACAAGCAAAGACTTGCCAACATTTCTTCTTCCAACAACGGCTATATGAGGACGGCTTGAATCAACTGCCATAATGAATTAGACTTTCTACTGCTACTAAACTTGATACTTACTTAAATTTATTAAGTACATATCACTTCCCTGAAAAAGCTTAGATTCAAAAAATGTTCCATAGAATAAAACTGCTTTAATGATTGATATGTTTGTTTTTATTGATGAATATTATTTCACAATTGTGTAGTAATACCAAGTTCAAAAAATCCTTTCTCTGAATTAAGAATCTTCTTGCTTGACATTACAAGATTATTTTCCCTTTTTTGAAGAAGATATTTTTTTTACTCTTTTCATTAAGGGGTTTTTATGAAAAAGATCGGATTAGTTTATAGTTTAATTCTTTTCATTGCAATTCCATTTCGGGCAAGTGCGCAGTGGGTAATAATAAACCCTCAGCCTCAAAATAATTCGCTCTTCAAAGTACAGTTAGTTTCAAATACTATTGGTTGGGCTGTTGGAGATCAGGGCACAATCATTAAAACCTCAGATGGTGGGGCAAATTGGATCCAGCAAAACAGTGGGATAACTAAAGCTTTGTTTGGAGTTTCCTTTGTTAATGAAAATTTCGGTACAGCAGTCGGTGATGCCGGAACAATTCTAAATACCACAGACGGTGGTACACACTGGAATCTGCAACCTAGTGGCACAATCAACGAATTTGAAAATGTTTACTTTTCAGATGTAAATATTGGAACTGCCGTAGGTTATGATACAACAATCATTAAAACAAACGATGGTGGGGCAAATTGGAGTTTTCAACACAGTGGTTTAACAATTCCTTATGATTTCTATGATGTTTTTTTTACTGATGCAATTAACGGAATAATTCTTTGCGGCAACGGCACATTTCTTAAAACCACAGATGGCGGAATTAATTGGAATATCCAATCACTTGGCATTTATAATAGATTATTAAGTATACGTTTTTACGATGCAAATATTGGATACATTGTTGCTGAAGGTGGAGCAATCTTTAATACGACAGACGGTGGAAATATTTGGAACTCTCAAATAAGTGGAGTAACATCCGCTTTGTTTGGGGTTTCTTGTCCTAATTCAAATATTGCAACCATTGTTGGCTGGGGTGGTAGGATTCTTAATACAACTAATGGAGGATTAGATTGGGGTCTACAAACCAGCAATACTGAAAGCAGTTTGTATAGTGTTTCTTTTTCAGATTCATTACATGGCATAGCTGTTGGTCAAAATGGAATAATGCTTAGAACTACAAACGGTGGTGTTACATTAATTGAAGATGAGGAAAATAATTTTGCTCAGCCTAAAGAATTTTTATTACAACAAAACTACCCAAACCCGTTTAACCCAAGTACAAAAATCAGTTGGCAGTCGCCAGTAGGCAGTTGGCAAACATTAAAGGTTTATGATATTCTTGGAAATGAGGTTGCAACATTAGTTAATGAATATAGAAATGCAGCGAATTATGAAGTAGAGTTCAACGTAGGGCGGGACTCCAGTCCTGCCCTCGCAAGCGGAATTTATTTTTATAAAATACAAATTGGCGACTTTGTTGAAACTAAAAAGATGATACTTTTAAAATAAACTTTGAAAACTTTGTGCCTCTTTCGTGCTCTTTGTGGTTAAAGCACTTAACCACAAAGGACACAAAGAGAATTTTCACAAAGAACACTACGTTTTAATTAATATCTTCAACTCTAATATTCACAACATCACTAAAACCATTTAGTTCCGGATAGTACATTAAGTAACCTTGTGCAGGCATAATTTTGTAATCACCTGGAATTTGTGCTTTGATAATGTATGAAAACTCCATTTTACTCTGGCAGCTAGTAACAAAGAATGCAACCTTTTCATCACGGTATTCACGATCAGCATAATGCCAGCGCCAGGGCATATAATCGTAATAGTAATCGTAGTAAGTCTGGTAATTGTTCTCGCCATCAATAAAATATTTATCCATATCCTTAACAACTTCAAATCCGGAAGGAAGCATATCTTCAAGAATAAAGTAATCAAGATTTTCAGACTTTGATTCAACAAATGTTTTTACAAAAATATCTTGTCCGCTTGTCACTTTTCCATCAAACTTTTTCTTAAAGTATATGATACGACCATCTTTCTCGCCTGTTTCAAGAATATAATATTCACGTCGCACTTTAAACCCATTATTATTTTCAACCGATTTTACATCTTCAGTGAAAAACTCGCTTAAACCTGAGAGATATAAAATTCCCTTGCCTGATTTTTCTATTCTTAGTTTATTATTCCCTTTCTTTAAAGTATTCAATTCACTTCCGCTAAACTTTAAAGTTTCGGATTGCTTGAAAACATCAGACTTATCAAAACTTTTTTTGAATACTTCTTTATCGTTTAAGAAAATCTTAACTGAAAAATCAGGGTCCAATTCTTTTGTGATTATCAGATAATCAGTTAACGCAAACAAAACAACTGAAGTTTCTTGAGTTGATCTCCAGGAATAACCCTGTCTTTTAAGAAGCAGCCACCTAACAGCTTTAGCAATTAAATCAGAATTACCTTCTACATTTAAGATTGCTTTAACCGCGAAGGCGGTTCCCTGAACATTATCATTCTGCCATCTGTACTGCCACTCTTCCCCGCCCCAGAACGCAAATGATTTTTCCTCGCTAACCTGTTTCTTTAATCTTGCAACAACATCTTTAGCCTTTTGATTTTCATTCATATTATTCAAAGAAATTGCAAGCAAAGAAAGCGGATAAGATTTTAAATCTTTTCGAAGAAGAATATTAATGATCTCAACATAATTATTCTTGTCATAACTCTGATTTTTCATTGCAGTGCTTAAAGAATAAATCATATACGATAAAGTTGTTTCATCGATATCAGATTTAGCATTTGTAATCTGGTTTTTAAGATTATTTAAGCCATTATAAAAAACATTTTCATTAATTTCATAACCAGCTTCACGAGCTAGACTCAATCCATAAATAACATAAGCGGTCATATAAGGTTGAGATTTATCATTTTTCCACCAGCCCCAGCCTCCATCTGAAAGTTGAAAATCGTACAAACGTTTTAATCCTGCATCAACGTATTTAGGAAGTTCCTCAATCGTTTGAGATTTTAACGGAACATTAATTTCATTAAAGGTCTTTGCAACGATTACTGTTGGAAGAAACCTGCTCATAGTCTGTTCAACACATCCATAAGGATAACCTGCAAGATCATCAAGAGCTTTTAACATCGTTCCCGCTAATGATGGATCTGAAGCAAATGATAAAGTTGCAGCTCTAATATCAATGTTCTCAGGAAATGAGATTTCAATTGTCTCATTGACATTTTCCTGTGGATAATGTAATACAACAGGGTTAGTTACTTTAATTCCATTCGGAATAATTGGAACCTTAACTTCCATCGCATCGGACTCTTCATCGGTTAATGCAGATACGTTTAAGGTTACTTCACCAGTCGGATTTGTTATCTTTACTTTCCAATCAATTCTTAATTCCGTTTGCGATGGAATACTGATTTCATAAGTGTCTTTTGCTTCCCCACCTGTCCTATTAATCACTTCCTTTGAATTAACGAATGATGAAACTAGCTTTAAGTTTTTACCTTCAAAATGGATTTTCGTTACCTTCTTTTTAGTAAGATAATTATGCACGATCGTCGAAATAACAACTTCATCATCCTGTCTAAAGAAGCGCGGAGTTTCCATGCGCACAAGTAAATCTTTTCTGCTGATGAACTTGTTTACACTTTGACCAACGTCTGTACTTTTTGTAATTCCACGAACTGTTGTTCGCCATGTTGTTAAGTTATCTGGAATCTTAAACTCAACTTTAGCTTTCCCGTTTTCATCTGTAACAATGTGCGCTTTCCAAATTAAAGCATCAACAAAATTTGTGCGCACATCTGCCTCCACATAAGCTGATTTATCTTTGGATTCTTTTTTCATCATCTTGCCATCTGCCATCGACATTTCGCTTACCATAGGCGAAGCATCTTGCCTTCCACCTCTTACAAAGATACCTGATGCGTTATCTTCCCCTTCTCCCATTCCACCAACACCTTGAGCTATCATATCTTCTATCTGCTGTTTCTGGTTTTCTTTGATTGTGAAATTGTATTTCTTTTCACCAGAAACTTTAACATCACTTATTAATATCATTCCGCCCATTCCCGCTGAAATAAACAGTTGGTAATTTCCCTTTGCTACATTTTCAATCTTGTAGTTTCCAAGCGAATCAACTTTTGCTGTGTAGTAGTATCTTTCTCCCGTTAAGATTACAAACAAACCTTGTGGAATTGATTCTTCATTTTCAATTGTAATCTTTCCGTAAAGTTTGCCTTTATGTTTTGCATCATCTTCTTTGTATGAAAAATAATTTTTATCGATATATGTCGCTGGTCTGCTGTAAGAACTAAAATAACCAGATTGTAAAGAATTGTATGTCGGCATATATGAGAATTGCGGCGAATAGAAGAAAGTTTCTATTGGCTGAGTTTCATCTTCCTTAATTGCGTAAATGCTTTCATCAATTATTCCAAAACTTACTTCTGTATTCTTAACCGGATTACCGAGATAATCTTTTACAACAACTTCATACTCAGCCTGCTCACCAGGTTTGTAGATTTCTTTAGATGGATTTAGTGTGATGTTTAAAAATTTATCTTTTGCTAATACTCCAACAAGCTTTGTTGTTTGATAAAGCATTCTATCTTTTATAAAACTGATTGAAATATTAAAGCTTGGTGAAAACTTTTCTGTTAACTTTTCACGGATTTCAAAACTATTGTTTTCAGGTTTTAGCTTCTTGTAAAATAAAATCTTATCGGTTTCATAAGTAAGCAACAATTCCTGGTTTGGGTCTGGAAGAAATACATAAGCAATTAGTGAATCACCTTTTTCATAAGAATCTTTATCTGTAATTATTTCAAGTCCTGCACTTGTTCTCTGATAATAATAATCGTTATAATCTCCGATATAGAAAGAGCTGGTTGCTTCGATTTCTCTTTCTTTTTCGTCAAAAGCTATAACACGGTAATTATAATATCCAACTTTATCGTTCTTCGGATTAAAAATTACTACTGCAGAACCAGCTTCGTTTGTTTTAGCAAAGATCGTATCGCTTTGCGATTTCATTCGCATACTTTTAGGATCATCGGGATAATTGATGATCACTCTAAAATCTGTTTGAACGGGTTTATCAGAAAAATCAGAAGCATTAACTTTTAATTTTACATCTTTGCCTTGCTGAAAAAACCATTTATCCGGCGAAGTTGAAATTGTAAAAGATCCGCGTGTAACAAAAGCCTGAGTCGAGCCAGTAATTGCTCTGCGTGAAGCATCAGTTACCTGAGCAGAGATAATATATTGAAAATCATAGTCCTTATCTGAATCCACCTTATAGCTAAACTCTAATTTTCCATTTTCATTTAACACACCGGATTCCTGGTGAATCAATTCCTGTTGTCCGCCAAAGTAACGATCATTTCTAAATCCTTTATAGAACCAGGACCATTCACTCCAGTACCACCAGGGACGCCAGTAGTACTGTCTGTAAATACTAACTTGAACGCTCGCATTTTTAACTGGAGATCCGAAGTAATAATCCGCCGAAACAGTAGTTTCAATCTTATCTCCATTAGCGTACTGATTTCTATCTGTAGTTACATTTACCTTGTACTCCGGTTTCTTGTATTCTTCAACTGTAAAAGAACCGTGATAACTCATTCCATCTTTTGTTAGGATAATAGAGTAGTAACCTAAATCTGCCTCTCCATCCAACAAAAAATTTGCAGAAAGAGAACCAAACTCGTTTGTTGTTGCCTCTCCAGCATAGACCTCTTTGTTCTTTGGTGATTTTACAGAAATATCAAACTTTATATCCGGTGCGTTCAGGATTTCATTTCCTTTTTTGTTTCTAAAAATTGCTTTGAAATTTACGGACTGTCCCGGACGGTAAACCGGCTGTTGAGTATAAACGTAAGCTGTTAGATATTCGCTTTGGCTTTGGTTAAAGTAAAAGTATGGATCACTTAAAATGATTTCATTTCCAGAATATCCAAAAAGCTGGATGTTAGAGTTCTTAATTCCATCAAATTCAGACAGTTTGGCAAACATTAGCCCATCCTTGTCAGTGCGCTTACTACCGATTTGCTTCCCATCCTGATAAAAATCAAATCTAGCTTTGCTGGCAAACTCTCCGGTCTTTGCATCGGCAATAAACGCCAAAACTTCCTTTTGATTATTCTTATAAACCATTGCATAGTTTGTAACCACAATTGCGCAATAACCAACTTTATCACTTCGAATAGCCTGAACGATATAAATCCCAGGCTCATCAATTTTTCCAACGCTGATCTCACCAGAGTTGTAATTGTTCTTAGCTGTGGGTTTGTAATCCCATTCCTTAACTAAACTTGTATATTTTAAAAGTAGCGCCTTATCTTTTCCCCAGATATCAAAAGCATACCGACTGTTGTTCTGATCCAGCAAAGAGAAAAACCTAACCGGGTCGTCTATCTTTAATAACTTAAAGCTAAACTTTTTAGTGCTTTGGGAATACGAATAAAGATTTAGTTTAGTAATATCGCCCGGCGCAAATGTCGTGTAGTTTGAAAGATAGAAGTTATCATTCTCATCATTCAGTGGCAGTCGTGCTGATCCACCAATGAAAAAAGTTGTACTGAAAACTATAGTTAGGAAAATTATTCCTCTTTTTTGAACCGATTTCATATTTTTCTCCAGAAATTAGAGTCTTATACAAACTTAAATAATAAAAGTGCCAATGTCTTAAAGACATCTCTCATGATTTAGTAAAATGTTTCTTGATCAGCATTACCCTTCGGATAAGATTTCCGACTTTAATACCATTATAGTCGAATATGTGGGAATAAGGTTTGGAGTACCCCTCTACCAAATAATGTCTTGGATGGTCTGCTGTGTCGGGTTAAATTTGTATCACAAATCCGATATGTTAAATTAATTAGAGGTGTTATTGAGATCATTCATAAAGATATTATTTGTGCTTGTTTTAGTTGCTTTGGTTGGTTTTACTTTAGTAGTAAATGAAGAGAAGTTCACTGAACCAGTTGTAACTGAAAATGTGGTTTCAGTTGAAGAAGAGACAATAACTGCTGATCGTTCTTTGGTTCAATTTGTTGATAAAGGAAGTATGAAAGCTTCCTGGTATGGTCCAGGTTTTCATGGACGCAAAACTGCAAATGGCGAAGTTTATGATCAGATGTCCTTTACTGCAGCCCATAAATCTTTGAAATTTGGCACTTTATTAAAGATTACTAATCAAAAAAACAATAAATCTGTAGTTATAAGGATAAATGACAGAGGGCCTTATATTCACGGAAGAGATCTTGATCTTTCAAAAGCAGCAGCTTTAGAACTTGGAATGGTTAGAAAAGGTGTTGCCAGGTTCAAGGTTGAAGAAATCAAAATTGCTGGATTAGATAATCAGTTGATGAACTAAGAACAATTCATCATCCCACACATTTAAGCCCGGACTAACCGGGTTTTTCTTTTTTAAACAGATAATTATTTCTTAACCCAAATTTAAATTGAATTACTTTGCCGCTTAGCTTATTTTAGCATAGCAAATATGGGCAAATAATATAAATCATTTAATAAACGGAGCGATAATGTTAAGTAAAATAAAAGAATTGTTAGGCAGTGAAGCTGATTCCCTGTTATCCTACAAAGCTAAATTCCCAAAAGAACAACTACATTTACCTGGACCTGATTTTGTTGACAGAATCTTTGCTCAAACCGATAGAAATATTAATGTATTAAAAAATCTTGAGTGGATATTCCAAACCGGTAGATTGGCTGGAACGGGTTATGTTTCTATTCTTCCAGTTGATCAGGGAATTGAACACAGTGCGGGTGCCTCATTTGCACCAAACCCGGTTTACTTTGATCCTGAAAACATTGTAAAGTTAGCAATTGAGGGTGGATGTAATGCAGTTGCGTCTACTCTTGGTGTACTTGGAATGACAGCTAGAAAATATGCTCACAAAATTCCTTACATTTTAAAAATCAACCATAATGAACTACTAACCTATCCAAACAAATTTGATCAGATTATGTTTGCAAGTGTAGAGCAAGCTCATGATATGGGCGCTGCTGCGGTTGGAGCAACAATTTATTTTGGATCAGAAGAAAGTGCAGGACAAATAATCGAAGTTAGTGAAGCATTCCAGTATGCACACGAACTCGGCTTGGCTACTATTTTATGGTGCTACACAAGAAACAATGCTTTCAAATCAGACAAAGATTATCACGTTTCTGCTGATCTTACAGGACAGGCAAATCACCTTGGTGTTACTATTCAGGCTGATATCATCAAACAAAAGCTTCCTGAAAATAACGGCGGTTACAACTCCATTAAAGGATTTGGTAAAACCAGTAAAAAAGTTTACACAGATTTAACAACAGATCATCCAATCGATTTAACACGCTACCAGGTAATTAATAATTACATGGGTCGTGCTGGATTGATTAACAGCGGTGGAGCTTCCGGCGAAAACGATTTTGCTGAGGCTGCTAAAACAGCGGTTATTAATAAACGTGCCGGCGGAATGGGACTGATCTCAGGTCGTAAAGCTTTCCAACGTCCAATGAGTGAAGGTGTACAATTATTAAATCTTATTCAAGATGTTTATGCTGAAAGAGAAATAACAATCGCTTAACTAAACCCTCTCTTTAATCTCCCTCTTTCGTAAAGGGGGAGAGATTATTATACTATTTCTAAAATGCCTTCAATACCATTAACTGTAAAATCAGGATTTTCAATCTCTAACAATTCTTTAGTTCGGTAACCATACAAAACTCCGCAAGTGTATGAGCCTGCATTTATACCACATTGAATATCCAGTTCAGTATCACCAACCATAAGGGTATTCTTAACATCTACTACAAGATCAGTACAAATTTTTAATAAAGGTTCGGGGGAGGGTTTATGTGCAATGCCGTCTCGTCTTCCCATAACAAGATCAAAATAATTTCTAAGGTTAAAATGATCTATTATTCTATCTGCCTGATCCTGAATTTTGGTAGTAAGTAGTGAAACTTTTACGTCCCGACTTTTTAGAGCAGCTAAAGCTAGTTCAACTCCATCATAAACTTTAGAAAATTCCATCTGTTCAAAGTAATTGATTTTATAAATTGAAATAAAACTTTCAAAATCTGGTACATCAATATTAAATGCACTAAATATATCAACAAAGTGCTGTCCTATTTTAAGCGCAAATAAATCTTCAGTTACATTAAAATCTATTCCAAGTTTACCTAAAGCATAAGCTGTGGAATTATAAATGGTTTTATTGGAATCTACCAGCGTTCCGTCAAGATCAAAGCAGCAGTGTTTAATTGGTGGTATTTGTTTCAAATTATTCCGTTTCTTCTTTGGTAAGATTTTGTTCAGTGGGTTGTTCGCAAGTTTCCCCTTTACAGCATTCATCAATGTTGTATCCGCAAACAGAACATTGCCCATGCCCGTGAATCCAAATAATTTGGTTTGGTTGTCCGCACCATAGACAAATGGATTTTTGGGTTTTGCTTATATGATCCATGATTTATTTCAAGTTTGATAGAAAATAATTTTTTTTAATAATGCTTTGTTTTTATTGTTAAAAATACAATTTTCTCCCTCAGAAAAACATACAGTTTTTTTAAGAGATGAGCATATATAAAATCTCAATATTTTTCGATAAATAATACTTTTGTCTCAACAAGAGTCTTAAAGATTAACTTTTACTTGAATAAGTTTCATTTTTTAATAAAATCTAATTAATTCAATGGCATAATTATGTATATAGTTATGCACTAATCAATCAAATAAGGAGCTCTATATGAAAAAATCGTTCGTACTTTTTGCAGTTCTCTTTGCTCTTGTTCTCGGTGTAAACCAAAATATCTTAGCCCAAAATGAACCTGTTCTCTACTTTTGCAAAAAGTATGGTAACAACGGTGAAGTTGGAGTTGGCGATAGATTTACAACCGGATATTTAACCGTTATGGTTAAATGTGATTATGCACTTGATCTGGAAGATTGTTCAATTCAGTTTGATTTGTACAATCCTAGATCAAAAAAGTTTGAGTACTACAAAAAGTTTGATTATGTAGTCGAACCTGATATGAAATATATCTTTTTCGCAAAGAATGATGAAAGCGATCTAAAGTTTGAAGACCCTGGTTTTTATAGAGTTTTCTTACTTGATGACAGAGATAAAACTGTTGCAAGTGCTTTAATCGAGATTGTTGATTAACCAATATCATATTTTTAATGGCGGTACATTTGTGCCGCTTTTTTTGTTTTAAAGCAAAATTATTTGTTTAGATGTTTTAACTTTGTGCATTAACTAAAATAAAATTAATATGATCAAATTAAACCTAGGTTGCGGAAAAGATATTAAAGAGGGATATGTTAATCTTGATATTGTGGATTACGGCGGAAACCAGATTCACGATATAAATACTTTTCCATACCCATTTCCGGAAAATCATTTTGATGAGATTTATGCTTCACACGTTCTAGAGCATATTGATAACTTTAATAAAACAATTACTGAGCTTTATAGGATTCTAAAGCCAAACGGAATTATGATTGTTTACGCTCCATTTTTCTTAAACACAAAATATTTTGGCGATCCGGATCATAAAATTCCATTTTCAATCCGCACGTTTGATAATTATGAATACATTGGAAATCGCAAACTAAAGTTTTATGAAAAGTGGAAATTGAATCATAGAACAAATTATGAAACCGGTGCTCAGTTTGAAGTATTGGAAAAGAAATTTATCACATCACATTTTCCAGCACTTAAGTGGATGGATTTTCTGGTAAATATAGAACCTGTTATGTATGAACGATTTTTCTCCGGAATTTTTTCCCCAGAGGAAGTTTATTTTAGATTAAAGGCTATTAAATAATTAGTGTTAATTCGTGTAATTAGTGGCTGTTTTTTTTGCCACCAATTAACACTAATTATTCACGAATTAAAAATCAATCACTGGATTTCATTTTTATCGCTTCATAAACAATTAACAGCCATCCAATTAAAAAACAAAAACCACCAAGAGGCGTTATCATTGCAAAGAATCTAATTCCAGAAGTTGAATAGATGTATAGGGAGAAAGAGAACAAGACTATTCCAAGTAAGAAAAAGATTATTGGCAGCTTTGCTTTAATAAGTGTGTTTAGTGACAGAGCGAGTAAAACGACGGAATGAATAAGTTGATAAAGAACTCCCGTTTTATATACTTCCAACATTTGTGGCGTAAGGGTTTCTTTCAATCCATGAGCACCAAAAGCTCCAATTGCAACTGCGGTAAATCCGGAAACCGCCGAAATAATAAGCCAAAATTTTTTATCATTCATTGCTCTCAAATCCTTATTTGTATTGAATAGTAAAAACAAATTTTATTAACTTTGCCCACAATTTAATCACAACAAAGAAAAGAAATGAAGACATTACAAAAACTGATTTTACCATTACTTATTGTTTTAATTGCGTTCATAATTTATACTTTATATTTTTCAGGTAGTTCTGGTTTGGGCTCTTTTGATGATTTTGACCCAAATAACAATGCTGTAAAAGAAATAAAAGTTCAAGTGATACCAAATCAAAATATTAACCAGCAAGGTGGCAGTTTTTCTTTTATTGTTGCAGATAAAAATGGAAAAACTCTTCAAGCATTTGGATCAGCAAGTTTACCGCAAGGTATTGGGGAAGCTGAAACAATCATTTTAAGGGGACATGTTAATCAGAGTGGGTTTTGTACGCACGAAGTTCTTGCCGATTAATTATATATGAAAAATTTTGAGCTTGTTTCAAGTTACAAACCATCCGGGGATCAGCCGGAGGCAATTAAGCAATTGGTTGAAGGCGTTAATCGAGGAGATAAATTTCAAACTTTACTTGGGGTAACTGGAAGCGGAAAAACTTTTACAATCTCAAATGTAATTGTCCAGACGAATAAACCGACATTAATAATCTCACACAATAAAACACTTGCGGCACAGCTTTATTCTGAGTTTAAATCCTTTTTCCCAAATAATGCTGTTGAATTTTTTATCAGCTACTATGATTACTATCAACCCGAAGCTTATGTTGTTTCTCGGGATGTTTTCATAGAAAAAGATTTTTCCGTTAATGAAGAAATTGATCGTCTAAGATTAAAAGCTACAACCGCTTTAATTGAAGGTCGAAGAGATGTAATTGTAATTGCCAGTGTAAGCTGTATTTATGGTATTGGCGCTCCGGAAGAGTATGCCAAACAAATTATCTTTATAAAAAAAGGTGATAAACTTGATCGTAAAAAGTTTATGCGTGAGTTGATTGATATTTATTTTGTTAGAAACGATATGGAATTTAATCGCGGGACTTTTCGTGCTCGCGGTGATGTTATTGAAATAATTCCTGCTTATCAATATGAAGAAGCTGTTAGAATTGAATTCTGGGATAACGATGTAGAAAAAATTTCTATCATAGATGCAGTAACTGGCAAAATTATTCGGGAAGTTGAATCTGTTCCAATCTATCCAGCAAAATATTTTGTTACTGATCGAAGTAAAATGCAAAAGGCTATTTACAATATCGAGCAGGAACTCTCTGAGCGATTGGATGTGCTGCGTAAAGAAGAAAAATATTTAGAAGCACAAAGACTTGAACAAAGAACCAGGTTTGATATTGAAATGATGAAGGAGATTGGTTATTGCTCAGGAATTGAAAATTACTCAAGGCATATGGATGGAAGAGATTCAAACTCACGTCCGTTCAATCTTTTCGATTATTTTCCCGATGATTTTCTTTTGATAATTGATGAATCACATGTTAGTATTCCTCAAATACGCGGGATGTACCTTGGTGACAGAAGCCGTAAACAAACTCTTGTTGATTATGGTTTTCGCCTTCCGTCCGCACTTGATAATCGCCCAATGAAGTATGAAGAATTTATGGGAATGATTGATCAGGTGATTTTTGTAAGTGCTACTCCCGCAGATTATGAATTGGAAATGAGCAGTGGCGTTATCGTTGAGCAAATCATTCGCCCAACCGGGTTGCTTGATCCTGAAATTGAAGTGCGACCGATAAAAGGACAGATTGATGATTTGATTGCAGAGATAAGAAATAAAACTGCATTAAGAGAACGAACTCTTGTTACAACTTTAACAAAAAAAATGGCAGAAGATCTTTCTGATTATCTAGATAAGATTGGAATAAAAGTTAGATACATTCATAGCGATATTGATTCTTTAGAGAGAGTCGAGATTCTTCGTGATTTACGTTTGGGTGAGTTTGATGTGTTGGTCGGAGTAAATCTTTTAAGAGAGGGTTTAGATTTACCAGAGGTTTCCCTTGTTGCAATTATTGATGCAGATAAAGAAGGATTTTTACGAAGCGAAAGATCTCTTATGCAAACTGCAGGAAGAACGGCACGTAATGTTAACGGTAAAGTGATTATGTATGCTGATAAGATTACCGAATCAATGCGAAAGACAATTACTGAAACAAACCGAAGAAGAAAACTTCAAACAGAGTATAACAAAAAGAATGGGATTGTGCCCGCAACAATTTACAAATCGATGGAAGATATCATGTCAGCAACCTCAATTGCAGATATAAGAAAGAAAGATGAAAAAGAAAGCTACGGATTTTCAAAAGTTGCCGAACCTATTCTCAAGTACATGGATAAAGAGCAGAAAGAAGATCTGGTAGACCAGTTAACTGAAGAAATGCACAAAGCCGCAAAAGATCTTGAATTTGAAAAAGCAGCAAATTTACGCGATGAAATCCATAAACTTAAAAAGATGATAGGATAAAACAGTTACTTTATTTCTTTAACTCCCTTTGCATCTACAAACAATACATCACCAATCTTATTATAACCAGTAAAGAATTCTGTCCCTTCATGTTTTAACTGTCCTTCTTTAAATCCAATTATGGTAAATCCGGCATCAATAGAATATTCGTTTACCAAAGACTTAAAATTCATATTATTCTCAAGTTCAATAACTACAATGTTCTTTTCAACGATTGGTAATCTTCCAAATAATATAAGGTCTTTTAATTTTTTTTCTTCTTCTGTCCTAAGGCCAGGCTTACAGATACTAAATATTTTTATTTCAGCATTCTGCCAACTTGGGTGACCAAGAATAATGTAGCTTAATAAAATCATTAAGCTGGCATTTTCTTCATCCCAGTTTCTAAACCAAACATGTATTCCATTTTCAAACCTGGTATTTCGCGAAGAAGAGCCTAGAATGCAAACATCAAAATCGCCTGCCTGTACAAGTGCAATGTTTTCAACTATCTGTTCAAGATTCTGGGGTGCCTGCTTATCATACTCAAATATTATCATATTATTTTCCATACCAGAGGGACTTGGTAACTGTGCAAGTTGAGCAATTGCAGATGTAAATGAAGGAGAAATTATGGTGTCAACATAAATGTTCCCCTTCATGTTACTTGATCTTTGGATAAGTGCAGATAAAACTTTTTTAGATTCGGCGTTTGTTGATTTTGAGTAATATCCCTCTAAAAGATGAATGTATGTTCCAAAACCAAATTTGTAAGATATCCAATTAAGCAATTGTAAAGCTTTATCTCTTTCAAACGAATACCTTGAAACACAAACAGCGGATGGTCGCCAATTTTTTGATAAATCCGACTTCTTTGCTTTCTGAAGATACACATATACTTTACGGCTTAGCTGGTAAAACGAAGATTGAAAAATCGCTTCAAGACCTTCACGTTCTTTATGATAATGGCTTAAATAAATATAGATCAGTGTAATAATTATAATTGAAATAATTGCATAGGCAGTACTGATCTGAAACATAAGTATCAGACACATAAGAAATCCAAACAAGGATATATACCATCTTGATTTAAATTTTGGTCGATATGAAGGATCCGCACCAAAATGATATAGAAAAGATATTAAACATAGTGAACCATATGTAACCATAAAAAACATTGTAATTATTGAAGCCACAATATCAACATCTCCAAGCATCACAAAAACAGTGGCAATTAATCCAACGACAATAGAAGCATTGCGCGGTTCATTCTGTTTACCAACACCTTTTGCTAAGAATTCGTTAACAGAAGTAAATGGAAAAGATTTATCTACACATAACGCCTGTAAGGTTCTTGGGGCAACAAGAAAACTTCCGATAGCAGATGAAATTGTTGAGGCAGCTAATCCCAAAGGAATAATTACAAACCCAAATAGAGCAATATCAGACATAACAAGTTGATTGGATGTTAAAGCTTCCGTGCTTGCAGATGATGCAAGTTTCCAGATAATGAATACATAAATTATTAACCCGGAAATTGTTGCAGTAATTGTACCTAGTGGAATGGATTTGCTCGGATCTTTTAGATCACCTGATAATCCAACACCTGCGGTTATTCCTGTAAATGCAGGAAAGACGATTGCAAAAATAATAAAAAAGCTTTGCGAGGCACCAAAAGTATTTTTAAAAACGTTATACGACTCACCCCCGATGGGTTTGCCTAGAAAAAAACAGATGAGTGAAATAAATAAAATTGCAACTACTATATAAAGAGCTTTAACTCCAATATTAGCGCCTTTATAAATAATAACAAGTGAAAGTAATATTATTGCAGGGAGACTAATCACTTGCCTTGGTAAATCTAAATTATAGTTTATTTTAACCCATTCAAATAAAGGATGAAATGCCTCAGTAAATGCAATAACATAAAACGCAACACTTATTGCTTGCGAAAATAATAAGGCTATACCAATGGTTGCCCCAATATTTAAACCAAATGATCGGGAGATAATAAAATACTCTCCCCCGCCTTCTACTTTTTGATTAGTTGCAATTTCAGATATTGCAAGTGCAGTTGGGATTGTAACGAGATGTCCTAACAGAACAATAAATAAAACACCGATAAAACCTAAAGTGCCAACGGCTAAACCAAATCTTAAAAAGAGAATTGCACCAAGAATTGTTGAGATAGCTGTAAAAAAAACGGGCGCGGTTCCAAATCCTAATTTGTCAGAGGACTTAAAAAGTCTATTAGTAAAAAACTTTCGCATTAATACTTTTAAATTTTGTAAAGATTTAGACTAAAATGAACTGGAATAATATACTATTTTTTAAGGAAGAATGTCTGAAAAGGAGAAACCAAATCATCCTTTATATTACTTCCCCTATATGAAACCGATTCAAGAAACAATCCCGATGGTGGTGCAGTAAATTTAGCAGGCTCATTGGTCTTGCTGCTGAGATAAAACAAAATATCTTTTTCGGTTTTTCTTCCTCTGCCAACCTCTGCTAATATTCCAACAATTCGTCTTACCATTTTCCAGATAAAGTGAGAACCGATGATTCGTATGAGAATTAAATCTCCATCTTCTTTTATTTGAATATCATCAATCAAAACTTTGCTTGATTTTTCTGTAGGATCATCATCCGAGAATGAAGAATAATTATTCATTCCTAAAAATAATTTTGAAACTGATTCCAT